>Ga0115005_10003670_pt1 | contig 12269 bp, 9 predicted proteins | sample ArcOceMetagenome_FD_87163 | JGI IMG/M metagenome (GOLD analysis project Ga0115005, IMG submission 87163) | Marine eukaryotic phytoplankton communities from Arctic Ocean - Arctic Ocean - Greenland ARC118M Metagenome | ecosystem: Environmental > Aquatic > Marine > Oceanic | place: Arctic Ocean...
CAGAACCTGCTCGGCTTGCCACACTCATCATCCATCTAAGCATCTTTCATATTACACCTCGGTTTCTTGTGCGATCACCTCTTTACATTTCTATTTCAATGTAAGTCTATGTTGTTTTCGAAGGTTATTTGTTGAAGCTCGGAGAAACTTTGGCGCAGCACATGTGAAAGTTTCGTGCAATATTTCAACGGAATGGTTCAATCATGAGTCGTCATCCAGGTGCAAGTGCGCTTTTAAAGGAATTCTTGTTGACAAACAAGTTTGAACCTTTGAAGTAGAGCCTCTTGACTGTACCGCTGTCGTTTTACTATAAACGTAGAAGGGGACATACTGATGTTCGGTGGTCCCAATAGGCGCAACTTGAAACAACTTATATTACTTTGTACACATGCACATACATCCTCATTATATTGTCTCTCTTTTTCAGAGATAAGAACTTAATCAGCTTTACGATGCCAACTGCAAATCCAATCGCATCGCCGAACACAGTCAAGGCATCTATAGTAACAGGTGTGAAGCAAGAAACTGGAATTGGAGCTGTGCACCCCGTTCTTGGATCTGTGCACCCCGCTCTTACTACTATAACTCCTTCGCCTATCGCCACCACCCCGGCTCTTCAACAAGTTCAAGTTCCTACCCCTGTCCTCCAACCAGCAGTGCGGTTGCAAAAGGCTGTTCCTGTCGTGCTACATCCAGTCAAAAGCGTGAATAATAGAACGCTGAATCGACCCCAAGCGACACACCCATCCTCGTTGCAGAGGGTGATCAAGCCTCCTTCTCCTGCTGGAAAGAATTCTAAAAAGAAGAAGGCTCCTATCTGCATGGCAACTGCCCAGTCTGCAACATCTTCGAACCAAGGAGAGAATACAGGGAGGTGGACAGCCGAGGAGCATCGCCTATTTTTGCAAGGTCTTGAACAACATGGAAAAGGGTGGAAGAAAATCGCTAGTCTTATCAAAAGCAGAACTGTCGTACAAATTCGAACTCACGCCCAGAAGTACTTTCAGAAGATTGCAAAGGCAAGGCAGAATGGTGAAGAGGGTGAAGTCAGCATGGAAAACAGAGAAAGGGTCGTCGTTTCCAACAGTACGAAAAGAAGAAGAAGTGGGACCAAAAGAAAAGCCATTGCTAGTGTTGTAGCGAGCGCTGCTCGTGAAGGTAAAAAGCAAGCGACAGAAAAGTTGAAGAGTGGTTCTAGAAACGAGAACTATGTTACTTTGCCAAATGTTGCACCTGCGTTGGCTCCTTATGTATACCCAATGGATATTCCGCATACTGCACCTCAAGCGGATGGACACGTGACGCCTACTGAGTCTGTGTACTCAGCTGCTGTCCCTTCCATAACTACCGCGCACGGCACTATTTCAGGTGCTGCTCTTGAAGATTCACTGTAAGTTTGTTCTTCCTTTCTTTTTGCTGTCGTGACTTTGAACGTTTGATACTAACTTTGTTTTCTTTAGTTTCCGTTTCCTTACTCCAATGCCCAATGAAGCGGCAGCACATCCTACTTCTGGCCAAAACGTCAACGATGTAGCACGCCAGGCTGGTGCGAATCCTATTACTCTCCCATCTGGAAATAAGGTAACTCAGCCACATTATGTAGGTGAAGTTAGTCCAACGGGTGTGATTGACTTTCCTTCAAACTGGGCATGGAATTCCCAGCAACCTGAATGGTATGCCAAGGGTTCCGACGTCGACGAATTACTGAACGAGGCCGAGGCGTTGGACTGGCTTGCGGATAGTGGCGATCTTAACGAGAACTATATTCCACCAGACCACTCAAATCTGAGCGAGCCGTCGCTCCTGTCTCTTGTTGAATCAGAAGAAATCAAGGCTGCTCCTGCTATTATTCCAGCACCACCATTTTCCGTTCTTGAAAGTTCGAATGTCATGCCGTCACCTCTTAATAGTGCCATGAATATGCCGTCACTTTTCGAGAGTGGGAACAATTTGGTGAATATGAAGAGAGAAAAATCCATGAATCTTTCATCCGGTTCTCTCTTTGCATCAGCAACCGAAGCAGCAGACGCAGTAGTAGATGAAGCAAATTTCCACCTGCTTGATGCTCAGTTTGATGAGCAAGCCTTTGTCACCGCATTGTTAGACCAGAATGGGGATTCATCTAATAACCTGAATCATTTGGATCAGTAAAAGATTTTCATAAGATAGTGTGCTTACATGCAGCTACATTTCGAACTCCGGGACCTTTTTAAAGAAGTGGACAATCATGATTTCAACGCTGTCTCTGGATGCATTTCACGTCAATTACACTTGGTTATGTTTCTTCTAATTCTTATAATGTATTATTCAAATTGTACTTCATTTTGCGTACAGTCCAGTAGTGAAGTAAACCAATCTGTTTTATTATTTATTGATGAGTCCCCGCTGAGAAGAACACCACGGGCGATTTTTCACTAATAAAAAGTTCGAAAGTACTCTTCGTCTTTTTTCCAAAAACATTCCCAATCCAACCGTGGTGGCCAATTGCGCGGAAAACAGACAGGCAGCGAGGCGCGCGCGTACGCCGCGCAAGCGCGGGGCAGTCAGGATGCCCAAACAGAACAAGAACAAGAACAAAATACGTTTTGAAACCCAAGAACAACTTATTACCACTGTAATAACTTAGTTAAGCAAGCACTTTGAACTTACTTTACAGAACCTGTTTGAACTCCCCTCAACGTTGGGACTTAGGAATCATAGAAAAGATGAAATCAGCTCTGTTGTTTCTCGCCATTGCTGCAGAAGCTTTTGTTAATCCACAGAGTAGGAATGCACTACACATATCTTCGCAGTTAAACTTATTTGATGGACCGCCTTCCGCAAGTGCCGTTCAAGAACGGAAAATCCAAAAACATAGAATAAGAACCCGAGGGATTCCAAGCGATGTATTTGATAGCTTTGAGGATGGAGCTCAACTCCCCTTCGATTTTAAGAGTTTCAACTCTAGTATACGTATCAAACAGCTAGAAAAAGAGGATGTTCCCACTGCAGTCGGGTTATGTCTCAAAGAATACGGATCATATCCATCAAGCACACCAAAAAGTAATGACCCAATCTCAACATTTATTGAATCAAAATCTGAAGACTTTGACAATTTCCTCTTTAGTTTCGTCGTCTTGCTGGGGTTAGGACAGCGTGTGGAAAGAAGAGAAAAAAGCGATTTAGATCCATCGTGTCCACAAGATCATAATGTGATTTGTATATACGAAGTTGACGCAGATGATAATGAAAAGATGGTTGGTATGGCGGAGGTCAGTTTACAGCCTCCGGATCCTGCAAGAACGTCGCCGCCGTTTGTGGTTCCAACCAATTTGAAGAAAATATTTGCCTCTGCATATGGTGCACCTGATCCAAAGCCCTACATATCAAATGTGTTAGTGACCAATGAATATCGGGGAAAGGGATATAGTAAGGTTCTCATGGCATGCTGTGAAGGATTGGCGAAGCAGTGGGATTACAATGAGGTATATTTGCACGTCGATGCGGATCAACGGTCTGGAAAACCAGCTCAATGTTTATATCGATCGCTCGATTATATGCCCGTTATTAATGAGAACTATAACAAGAATTTCTCTTGGATGGGAATTGATTCGGTGAATAGAGGACTATATATTGTTGATGGTGTGGCACTGTTATTCTTGAAGAAGACTCTGGATAATTATGGCTTGAGAAATTAATAGAGGTTATGATAAATTCAGAACGTGTATTAGGCAAAAGCTTGTACTTTACCTCACAATCTATTTTACAAACTCTGAGTTCTAATGGTTGGTACAATGTACAATTATTGACGCTTCTATCATGTTTGCATGCGGAAGTCGTTATAACATTGTCCGTGCCGGTAACTGTGCCGGTACACGTACCTTGCCTTGATACATTATTGGTATTACATTGGCATGCCAAACATCTGCGCTACCTTCTTTCCTGCGCTAACTTTATCATCTTTATCAAACCCGAACTCGCTCCTAGCTTTCTTCATTGCTTGCTTAGAATCTAAGCCCTCTTTACGGAGTTGTTTGAAGCGCTTATTGAAGTCCAAAGAAGCCTTCTTCTTTTTTGCTCCCTGTGATACTGCAGGTTTGGCTGAAGGAGGTGGCTTATTCTTCTTGATTACTTGTTGCTTCTTTTTCAGTTTCTGATTCTCTTCAAATTCCTCCTTGTAATGCACACTCTTTTTGTACCACTTATTCCAAAGTTTGTCCAATGCCTTTGATTTTGATTCACATTGTGCCACCTTCTCGGCTTCTTCCTTGGTCAAGAAATCGGATTGACTAGATGTGGGTAAACGTGCCTTCTTCCCTTCGTGTTCACTTTGCCACGGCTTTGGAGATGAACTAAAGTGAATGATTGAAATTTCCCCAACCGCAATATCCCAATATTTAGGTTGTTTCGAATATGTACACTGATGCATAAATCTCTGAGCATTGTATTGAAATCCTAGTCGCCCTTCTGTGGGGTACGAATGCCAATCGTCAAAATATGCATTGAGAAACCCGGTATCTCCCCCATCATACGTAATCGTTGATTCCGTTTTAGAAACGAGATCAATAAACAGTTCTTGCGATGGTGCGATGAGCATGACGCCTGCGTTAAACTTATCGGGAGGGAAAATGTCAGGCGCGGCAGCAATGAGTCCTCGGGAGGATGCATTCTCTAGGTCCAATAGATGGCTGACATCCTTCTTTACGAGGCAGTCGCTATCAATATACAGGATCTTATTGTATACATGTTGCCCAAAGATGTGTAATTTTGAATATCCGCATTTGTCGCTCCATGAAGCAACGTGACTTGAATTCAAATCAGAGCCACTTTCTTCACTACCCGTACCAGTACCCGTACCCGTACCCGTACCGGTAGTACTAGAAGTACTTGGAATTTCAATTGGGTCAACTTGGAGTAATCTTGTGCAAAATGCCGGATAGAGCGCACTTCTTGTTTTTTCTGAAATATTGGGAGTGATTAAAACAATCAGTTCTGGGGGGTTGTAATCGGAAGCAAATGGTTCAGCGGGTAGCTTCACCTTCAATGAGTATAGCAGTGTTTGCGCGCCCTCAAGGAAGTCGTCTGTGGTGATCAGCGTAGCGATTGCATTTGGACGAACAGGGCCGAGAACTTTGGACATTTTCAATCAAATATATTGGTTGTTCTGTGGGTTCTAGATTGATGCTTTGAGATCAAAAGAGGTACAAGATATTGTGAGATTTTGATTGATTGTGATGGGTGATGGATTGTTGTTGTACTGTATTATTATTGTACTGTACATACAGTGGTGGTTGGTATCATACTGGTGCGGAGTGGAGTGTTCTGCATCTTGGTCATTTGTCTGCTGTTTGGTTTTGATTGCCCCTCCATTCTTTTGTCTTTGTGCACAGCTGTCCGCGCACATTGCATTGAACATTGAACATGGTGCGACCAGTCAAGCAAGCAGACTACAAACTAAAATGAACACATCAATCAATCATAGATCAGTGATCATTGATTGATTCTTCATTCTATTTTCACTCAAGTTCAAACTATTCCGCCACGATGAACTTCTTGATGAGACGAACGCTCCCTGCACTTCGTCACAAACTGATCATCTCGCAACATTCACGCTACGTGTACGTGCACACACCAACCACATGTTCCCATGCTGTTCGATCCTTCTCAAATGACAAATCACCAGACAGCGCAGAATTACATCAATCCTATCAAGATCAACTTAAAGAACTCCGGGAGGAACGAATCGAAATATTTGGAACCAACGAATCATCAACATCGTCGTCACCTCCGTCATCGCAGAATGAGATGGAGACGACGTTAGATGAAATGAATCAAGAACGGGAGGGTCTTTATGCATTTTCCAACGAAGAAAAGGCTGCCTGGGGGGATTCAGAGGGAAGTCCTACTATCAACAGTGATCTTCTCCATGCTGTCAAGAAGGCCAGGGAGGCCAAGGCTTTTTTTGAAAAGGCTATGCAACAAGATATAGAAGAAAAGGCGATTGCTTTTGCAGAAGAGGCTGGTCAGCAACAGCAAAAGCAACAGACACAGACACAGACACAGACACAGCATCAACCACAATCAACTAACGTAAATCAGGAGTTCATGACAGAAAATGGGGATGATGGTGCTCAACGTAGGGTAAAACAACCCTTTACACATTTGAACGAACATGGGGATCAAGTGTGCATGGTCGACGTCGGTCACAAGAAGGTATCCCGCCGCGTCGCTGTTGCTAGATCATCTGTGGTATTTCCACCAGAAGTCATGGAAGCGTTTGGGTTCACTTCCCACGATGGAAATGATGAAATGATTGGTAAAAAGGGTCCTATTTTCTCAACTGCGCGTTTGGCAGGTATCATGGGAGCAAAGCGCACGAGTGATCTCATACCTCTCTGTCACCCTCTCCCATTGGATAAGGTTCATATTGATATCAGATTGGAGGGGAATAGGGCGTTGATTGAATGTGAGTGTTGTGTGACTCATAAGACAGGGGTGGAGATGGAGGCTCTTGCGGGTGCTAGTGTAGCAGCGTTGACAATTTATGATATGGTCAAGGCCGTGAGCCATCGAATTCGAATAGAAAATACAGAGCTTGTGACTAAGAAAGGTGGGAAGCGAAACATTGAAGATGGCGTAGAAACCTCTGAATAGATTAATGGATCGTTTGGTTCTTAAAATTTACTACTGATTATGAGTAAATACTTCTTCATGTTTTTCTTCGTCAGCTGTGTTTCAGCAATTATGAAGAAAAGGTATGATACTCATGGTTAGCAACAAGTATTAATATGTTCAGTGTATTGTTTGGAGAATTCAGCAATGAGTTTTATGTTGCTGTGGAAGAAGTTCAGTACTTGTATGGATTTCCATTGAAACGAGCATGTTGCTATATTTCTCATTAGTATTACTTACTCTTCACTTTAGCAGCTGCTGCCTCCCCTTTCTCCTCTGGTCGATATTCATAACATTCTGAAACAACAAGAAGTTATTGCTGTAAGGAAACAAGCGTATTGGAGGTTCGAAAAAGTAATAGGGTTTCAAGTGTACGTAAACTTACCAAAGTCCAGAAATATAGTTCTTTTCAAAAACATTGGAACATGCTTGTATCCAACCATGGGAATAAGAATTGAAGTTTCCTTTCTGTACTTTGCGTACTCCTCGGGACACTTGTCGTAATAACGCTTCAAATTCTTTCCGTTGGCTTGAGGCACTCCGGTACCAGCAGTATTTAAAAGGATCTTCATGGTGACAACAGGCGATAGAATACTTACCCACCACTGAACATCATCCCAGCCAGAACCGCTTCCAAACGCTAGACCAAAGGCAGCCCACCATTGAAGCATTTCACCAAAGTAATTCGGATGGCGAGAGTACTTCCAAACAGAGACATTACAAAACCCTCCTATTCTACCAGCTTTGACCCAAATAGACTTTGAAACATCAGCAGCAACTTCAATCACAATAGCAAAAGAAAATGCAGCAATACAAATGTAGTCAAGAACGGTCAGACCATCTCCAAAAGGCTTATCCGAAGAATTGATGAAAATGACGGGTAAACTGATGCAAAATACCCAAATTCCTTGTACAGTCCAGTAAACTAAAAACATTCCAAATTTATTCTTGACTTCATCAAATCTGGAATCTCCTCCACGTTCTTTATTAATTAGGAAATGGTGGGAGAGGGAGGGAATGAGAACAATATGTACTGTACAGTATGGTCGTCAGCTGTTTGTGCATCGCCTGTAATTCATGACACACTCCATTTCTACGACTACACGTATCGTACGACAAAACACAAGCACAAGCAGTCCACACAGTAAGATAAGTACGGTATAAACAAAAGATACGTACTCACCATGAGCCCTCCACGCCAAGAACAAAAGGAGCCAACTTCTCGAAACAGAAAAGAGAATGGTGGCAGCGATCTTTCTTCCATTATCCTTCCAGGCCCCACCGTCACCTTCGAATTCCCCATCAATGGCGGAATAGATTCCGAGGGCGAGGAAGTTGATGCCTCCAAGGATATCGTAGAATGTTTCGGTTTGCATCGCGTAGGCGACGAGGAATCCGATGAATTGGATTCCGGCCGTGATGGCTGCGCAAATGCCGAGGATTCCGGTTTCTTGTGACACCATTTTGATTTAGTTTCTTGGTGATTTGTAATTGTGTTTGGGCCTTGGGTTTTACTTTTTCAACAACTGCAACTCCTTCTTTGTTCTCTTCAGGGATTCGTTGATAGTGTTTTGTGTTCGTATTAATAGTTCGAAGTGTGGTTGAGAACCTGACTGAGTGTGAGTGAGTTAGTGAGGCAGTCGATCACTGAACAATATTCCCTATCCTATGAGGATTAATCAGTATGCATTCCCACAACACGAACGACTGGCTTTTTTCACACAATAGACCTAATTCAAACCTGTCCGACCAAAATAAAAAAGCTGATCACAAGTGTTTTGATTTTTGATCACGCTGTAATTTTAACACTCACCACCGACCGAACACCAACCTCTTGTTGTGATACGTAATACGAAACGTGCATAAACTAACATTGCGGCACTGGGCAAGCTGTTTGTGTCCCTTCAACTGAACCCTTATTTGGTGACTGAATCATCACTCCTAGATTAGAACCACATCATGGACACCAGCGGCACCTCCAGCACCCTGGACATCGAAGTCGATGAACTGCAAAAGAATCTCTTGTCGGATCTTGATTTGGATTCAAGGGGATGGCTCCGAAGTCAAAGCCTAGGAAATCACGGTGATGATGGCAGTAAGTCTCCAATCCCTGTAGTATTCCCTGCTTGTGAGAAATTGCAAAGACAATTGAAGCTTCACGATGAGGCAGACAAAGCAGATGACAATGTTTCAAATCCAAAGAATGTCAAAGGGGACAATGGTGTCAATGTGGATGTGGATGTGGATGCGGATGTCACTGACCTTCCATATGTTGCAAATGTTCAAGATATGATTGTATCGGCTCTAAATCAAATCACGAAAATGACAAGTCCCAGGCCTGCCACTGCTCCATCAAAAAAAAAACACAAAAAATCCAACAAGAATGCACAGGATAGTAATAACAATAGATCCGACTCAAATGGATCATCCGACCAACATGAAAACGATCCAAATTCTGAATGGGAGCAAGTCGGAGAAGAGGCCACGAAAGCATTCTCTCAAGAATTCGAAGAATATTATTCGGAAGCAAGTGAACGCACCCCAATGACGTTCAATACCATTGCCTTGCTCCTATCAATATTAATGCCCATGATCGACCATCCCAGTCAAAGCGATTTTGACATTGTTATGAAGCACGGTCCATCCATCAAATCCATCAAGAAGGCAGGCAAGAAACCAGCCAAAAATAAAGAACCGAAAGTTGAGGGCAATGTCATGGAATTGGCTGAAAATCGGAAATATGGCAAAAAGACACAATCCTATCTCTTCTTTGAAAACGTGTACTCCATCTCTACCGAACGGCAGCTGAGATCTCTCAAGAAAGAAGTCAAGCAGATTTATAATCTTGTCAATAATCTCTTTAGCAAAGTCTATAGACAAAACCCAGTTCCTGGCAAGAGTTTCTTCAATCATGAGGACCAATCCGCCATCCCCAAGCTTTTCAAAGAGTGCACCATGTCACCAGCAGATGTGATCCAAAGAACACTCCTCACCTCGCTCGACCCACAGACTGAGGAATTTGGACATCGAGTGGATGAAGCTATCATAACTCCATTGGAGGAGGATAGACGTGACATGCATCGGCTCCATGAATTCTCGGTGCAAATTCTTCGTAATCGGCTTACTCAGATTCTAACCGGTGCGTTTCGGAATTCTCATTTGGAATTATATGGGAGTTGCTTGTCGGGATTATCGTTGGGGAATTCTTCGGATGTAGATATTTCGTTATTTATTCCAGCGGCGAATGATTTGTTCACGAGGTATCAGGATGGACAGATTGATAGGAATAGTTACCAGAGGCAAATGAAGAAGTTTGTTTATAAAACGTTCGATAGTTTAAATGGACGCGGACGGCATCGAAAGGGACCAGGGGGGGAATTTCGAGAGCTGGAAGCTGTGCCGTATGCGAGAGTTCCTGTGGTCAAGGGAAAATATCTCAATGCGAATAATCCCTTTTCTCAGGATGGGTCGATGCATTTTGACATTTGTATTCTCAACGATATTGCGGTTGCAAACAGTGGGCTGTTGCGGGAATACTCGCTGTTGGATCAGCGTGTAAAAATGCTCATGTTGTCTGTCAAATCGTGGGTCAAATGGAATAATATTGGGAGTGCTGCGGACAATACTCTGAGCTCTTACACGTGGATGATTATGTGCATCTACTATTTACAGTGCATTGAATTTCTTCCAACGCTTCAGTGTCCGAAACTCATGGAAGCTCATGGGCAGGAGTATGATCCAATGAATAGAATGCATAATGTCAATGGCCTGCGTACGGTATATTTGAGCAGTGCCCTTTTGTTGAAGCAGGGAATTTGGAAGCAACCCGATCGTTTTAGAACGACTCCTGTGTCAGGACTTCTTACGGGGTTCTTTCTCTTTTATGCCCGGCATTTTCCACAAGAGACTACAGCTGTTTCTATTCGGCTTGGAAATCTTAGTTTACAAAAAACAGTATTCAGGTCTAGCCGTCTTTGGAGATTAGCGGTTGAAGACCCTTTTGAAACGCACGATTCTCATTGTCCGCACGATTTGGGTACCCCTATGACTGAATTTGGACAAACAAAGGTGATGGCGGCGCTTGCAAAAGCTGGCGAGAAAATGGAGAAGATGTGTATAAATTGCGATGAAATGATTGAAAATTTTATCGGCAGTTGTCATTTATTGCAAGAGCCTCAAGTGGAGAAAGTGGAGACCAAGAGTGAGCATATAACTGATCCTACTAGAAAAGGTCATCAGCAGCAGAGGAAAGGATCTGGTGGTGGTCGCAGCAACAACCGAAATCCAAGGAATAGAGCCAGTAAAAAGGTGCACAGGGTTGGAATAAAGCAGGAGCAGACCCCTCAAAAGGAAAGTCGGAAGCCCAAGCATGGGCAAGAGGGACAAAACAACAATAATAGTAAGAATACCGAAAGCGGTCGAGGAACACCAAATAGAAAGAATGAACAATCAAAGCGGAAGAAGAAACCCCACGGTTCCAAATATGCCCCGGGTAAACAAGGAAATGGTGGTGGGGACAATGCTGCTAAAGAATTATGGAAGAAAGATCAGATTTGATGTAGTTGATGCAGTCGGAAATGAAGTATGAGTGAAAGGCCAGCATTTTGCTCAACAGAGTGGCAGGGTAAGCTCTCGGCCAGTTTGGCCTATTGAGTGAAATAGTATTTTGCTAGCTACGTGTAGTCAAAGATTGTACCTGTTATGTACCGTACCTATATGCCTCTAGTAAATTTGACCTCGATAAAACTATGAAGTAGATTTATAATTGTAATCAGCTGCATTCATTAGCTTTTGAATTGGCACATTGCCATTGATAGAAGTGCCCTGGACCTCTATACGCTCATTCAATTGGTCTATCGCCCCATTCAACATTGAAGAAAACTCCGAACACATGTCCTCCATTTTCTCGTTCAACTTTGTGACATGATCATCTTTTTCTTTAATAGTCTCGTCTTTTTTCTCCATTTCGGATTGATGTTTGGCTCTTGTGGAACTCAGAGTATCTGTGAGCTCGTGTATCATCTTCTCACGGGAATTAATCTTATTGAGTAGGTCATCTTGCATCCCCTTGTATTGTCGAGTCATGTCCCTCGTTAAGCCAACTGTCTTTTCCTTCTCTTGTTCATATTTCCGTAATGTTTCGTCAAGACTTTGCTTCATTGATTCATATTCCACTGTTGTCGATGCACAACTTTCAACTCGATGAGCAAGCTGTAACTCAAGCGACTTTGTTTGAGCTTCGAGGTACTTGATTTTGTCCTCAGGGAGAGCAATTTCCATCCCATTTGCCTGGTCTGAATTTGGTTTCTTCGGTTTCTTCTTTGCTGATTTTTTCTTTGCCATCTTTAGTTGGAAAGGGGAACTTGTGCCTTTTTTGTTATTTGCCCTGCTTCAGAGGGAGAGTTCAGTTCACGGGCGATGTAACTTTATTGGGGGGGAAAAGCATTCAAATCTTGGAATCAAGTCATGAGCATGATTGAGTTACAGTACGTACCCATGCCTTAGGGATAGATATGGCTTGACAAACAAACAACGCACCGCACCAACCAAACTCAACATCATGCACAAACCAACGCCACCACCACCCGCCTCACACTTTTTTGAATTATTTCATCCCA
>Ga0115005_10003673_pt1 | contig 12267 bp, 9 predicted proteins | sample ArcOceMetagenome_FD_87163 | JGI IMG/M metagenome (GOLD analysis project Ga0115005, IMG submission 87163) | Marine eukaryotic phytoplankton communities from Arctic Ocean - Arctic Ocean - Greenland ARC118M Metagenome | ecosystem: Environmental > Aquatic > Marine > Oceanic | place: Arctic Ocean...
CACGCCATTCTTTTTCTTGCGGAACTCGTTTTGTTTTTTTTAAATTTCGTTTCTTTTCCAGGTTTTGGCAGTTTCAGATCGATCCATTACCATTGAACCATTCGACATTCACCGCCGATTCACCGAGGAACAGAGAACGTGCTTTTTCTTGCGGAGGAACACGTATTGTCAAAATAAATTTCCATTTCAGAATCCAAGTTCGATCCATTGATCCATTCCCGGGTCCATTCCAATCATTTACCATGAACGACCTATCGATCACTGACATGAAATTCATCCACCAACGATTGGCCGATGAAGAGGATTCAAACAATCGAAGGTTCGCTCAGAAAGAACAACAAACGTCCACCACACCAACCGGAAAAAAGCAGAAAGGAAAAGGAAAGCAGGGAGGCAGCAAAAAGGGTGGCAGCAAAAAGAAATCTAAAAAAGAAGCGGCCGAGGAACAAGCCGGCTATTTATTAAAGCAACGAAAAACTTTGTTGCAAAACTACCTCACTGCGACCGCCAAATTAAAAGTCACTCCGATCGCGGCCATCGTTCACCAAATGGAAATACACGAATCTGTGGAATGGTCCAAGGAAGATCGCGATGCAGCAATGGGTGCTCTTCTGTCGATCGTATCAGAAGGTGCTCGCGTTGGGCCCGGTAACATGAGGGCGTTGTGTTGTGCCATAACTGGGAAGTGGTTGTCCACTACTACGTCGAGCCCATCGTTTGCACCAAAATACGACATGCTGTTGCATTTAGGCATCAGCAAAGGAGACATTGGATCAACTGGAGCAATTGCTGTTGCTGCATTGTTAGAAACAAAAACTTGTACTCTTCGTACATTGCGCTTACTTTCCAACAATATTGGCACGTCAGGGTGTTATGCGCTTGGCAATGCTTTGAGTTTTGCGGGTGGCAATAAAAGTTTGGTCGAATTGTACATAGATGGCGATGAAAGTGTTGGCGATGAAGGGTGTGCCGAGCTCTGCAGGCGTTTGGAATTAAATTCTTCGTTGAAAGTTCTGAGTTTGAGCAGTTGTGGCATCACTGCCACGGGTGCAGGAACTGTCGGCGACATGCTGCGATCAATACGCAATGGTATTCAATATCTGTCGTTAGAATGTAATTCTTTGACTGGTGGTGGAATCGAAGCATTGTGCAACAATGGCTTTTCGACGTTGCAAGTATTGAATCTAGCAAGCGCGGGTGTAATAGCAAGTGATTCCCTGGCGGCATGTGAAGCATTGGGACAATGTATTCGAATCTCAAAAGCATTGCAAGCCGTTGATTTCAATTTAAATGCATTGACCATTGATTCGGCCAAACATTTGTCGGAATGTTTGGTCAAAGCAAGGAGGGATGGTTCTCGTATAGATGAGTTCATCGTAACAACGTCGATCGACCATTCTTCGTTTCAAGCGTTGGCGCTGGATCCAAGCATCATGTCCGGTTGGAATGCACGAATGAAAGAGGTGAGCAAGAAATTTCGAAGGACTCCTACACCAAGTCCTTTCATGGGGTGAGAAAGACTAAACTAGTGTGTAGCACATACTACATACACACACAACTTTGTCATCAGCACACTCAAGATTTACTTGTGCGTCTATATATTTATTTAATTTATATAGGTGTACCTCTGGGTTTACTTCACTCGCGCGGTTCTCGTCGTTATCGTTCTGCCAAGCACGTTGGAACTTGGTTCCGACATCACGATGAGCACAGTGTCACCCGTTTGCACCATGTTCAATTCTTTTGCTCGAATCACTGCCTCTTTGGGCCGTACCATTAAAAATTCGTGTTGCACCATGTCCATCTTTTCCTTGTTCTTTTGTAAGCCCATGTTTGTTTCAAACTTCTTCTGAATAGGTGGTACATGTTTCATTGGGCCGTACACAGGCTGGACACCACGATGCATCGAGAGCTGCCGACCCACTTTGGCGTCCCCGACGAACGCCATGATGGGAACCGGTCCGTTTTCGGCGGACAACATTTCTGCCGTTTTCCCACTTGCCGTGATCACAACAATCAAATCGACATCCCCATATTTGGCTTGCTGCACGGCTGCCTTGGTCATGGCCGGCCAGACCCCTTGGTTGAAAAAATCTTCCTCTTTGTGTACGTCGTTGACTGCGCCCTTCCCTCCTTTGACACGGCTACCACGGCTACCACGGCTACCACGGCTACCACGGCTACCACGGCTACCACGGCTACTATGGCCACCACGATCACCACTGTTGTCAATGGTTTTTGTGTAAAAATTGGATTTGGTTTTGTCAGCCTGCCTCGCGATTCGTGCCAGAGTTTTACAGCTTTCAATTGGGTACCTGCCCTCCGACGATTCTCTGGAGAGCATGACGCAATCGGCACCGTCATCTTGTAAAATAGTAGAACACAGCAACAATATTGTCAGTTCAGAAACAGTCAGATTTACTGGTAAAGCTTTACTTACATACGGCATTCACAATGTCGCTGACTTCCGCTCTAGTAGGTGTTGGATGATCAATCATGGTGTCCAACATTTGAGAAGCAATGATGACCGGTTTACCAGCACTGTTGCATTTTTGAACGATCTTTTTTTGTGCTCGGACCACCCCGAGAGGGATGTCTTGGGCCAACAATTTTCGCTCAATCAAAATGCCGTCCGACACTTGCAAAATCTCGTCAAAGTTGGTCAGCGCGTCCGCACTTTGTATTTTAGCAATCAATTTTGGAATGGAGGATAGTGGTTTAATTGGTTCAATCATTCGAGACAAGTCTGACCGTACTTTTCCAACGTGGGTAGCGTTGAAAGAAACAAAGTCCACACCCATATCAATGGCCCATTGCAAGTGTTCTTCGTCCATGGTATCAAACATGATGGACCTCAAGTTGAGTGGCCGGGTTGGTGTTGGTTGAATGTCCCCACCTTGGAGTCCCTGACATGCACGCAACCATTCCACTCTTTCTTTCGTTTCCTCAATCGTTGATTTGGAACAATTGATACGCATGACTGACATGCCAATGTCAACCAAGTTTTGTATGTGCGATGGAGAATGTGTCGAAGGACCCACGGTACATATTAATTTGCTCAGCGAACGGTAATTGTCACTGGAACCTGTGCTTGCTTGGCTTGCCTCATTGACCAACCCTTCCAACGTGGAGGATTGTTCATACCTCTGGTGTCGTGTAGATACCTTGGCACAGGGAATGCTGGTGGTGAAGGACCGAACATGGCCACCCGTTTTCAGGCAACGCCATCGGTGGAGAACTGTTCTCAGCATTACACTACTTTAACTTTGGAACATCATGTTCGTTTTGGTTTCAATTTCTTTCATAAATCCGAAGACTTGCCAACTTGCACTTCGAACTGCCCCCTTTCTTCAACCATTTACAGTTATACGTTCCGGTGCATCTATAGACATGGCAATGGTATAAAATCCTTGGTTGGGTGAGGAGAATTGAGGTTTTCTCCTCATTGTTTTACTCTCAATCGTAGCCTTATACCAAACGAAATCTACCCACCGGCAAACAAAGCATGCACTCTGTGCCTGCAAGCAACAAGTCATACCCTGTGATGACATGACAGCCTCAAAAATCGCAACGCCAAAAAACCCCAACTCCGCGTTTTTGTAACAACACGAAGTCGAACAAAACTATATTGATCTTTGACTTCTTTTGCAATTCAACCAGATTCCATCCACGGAAGCAGAGAAGAACATTGCAAACGTGTGTCGCTGTTCCAACCCAATACAAATTCAGACAAATTGGTTGACAAAAAAATTAAAAAAACAAAGACGGAACTTTTTTTTTTTTTGCAAGTCTACCTATCTTCACTTCATAACAATAAAAAAACCCAACAACACACAGCATGACCGACGAAGGCAAAAGTGCTGGTTCGAAAGAGGCCGATGGCAAGAGTTCCGAAAAAGTTGGTTTTGATTCTAGCAAGTATGTAAACATGGAAGTAGTAGCTCGATGTTTGGCGGAGCTAAAAGGAGCTCGAACAGCAGCACCTAGAACCAAAGTGAATTTACCATTGGAGGATATCAATACTATTATTAATGGCATGCGAGATTTGTTTTTAAACCAACCCATGTTGGTAGAAACTCCTGTTCCCATCACCATATGTGGTGATACACATGGTCAATTTTATGATTTATTAAAAATCTTTGAAGTTTGTGGTTGGCCCCCTGAAACACGTTACATATTTCTTGGTGATTATGTTGATCGTGCAAACCAAAGCATTGAAAATATGATGTTGTTGTTGACTTTAAAAGCAACGTTCCCCGACGACGTACATTTGTTGCGTGGCAATCATGAATGTGCATCCATTAATCGTATCTATGGTTTTTATGATGAATGCAAACGTAGATATCATGTTCGATTATGGAAAACATTTGCTGACATGTTTAATTGCATGCCGATTTGTGGTTTGATTGATGGTAAAATTTTATGCATGCATGGTGGGATCTCACCTGAGTTGTATGATTTAAAAGTCATTCACAATGTCAAACGTCCTCAAGATGTTCCTGAATTTGGTTTAATGTGTGATTTATTATGGTCTGATCCTGAACCTGAATTAAGAGGATGGGCAGAAAGTGAACGTGGTGTATCTTATGTTTTTGGGTACGAAGTGATTGAAGAATTTAATCGTCATCACAATTTGGATCTAATTGTACGTGCGCATCAAGTTGTGGAAGACGGGTATGAATTTCATGCAAATCGACAATTGGTGACAATCTTTTCAGCACCCAATTATTGTGGTGAATTTGACAATGCCGGTGGCTTGATGCAAATTGATGCTGACATGGTTTGTTCATTTAAAATCATTAAACCCAGTGACAGTCGAAAACCAGATTTCTATTACAAAGGCAATCAATGAAGAGAGGGGCAAGCAAACGAGTAGAGTGTTCTGAGTTGTAAAAAAAGAGAGATGTGGTGGTGTATACTTAGAGTTTCACTGCTGAATACTGAACGTTTTATCCTGTCCGCCGCCTGTTCTGTTTCTGTTTCTCAAGGATTTTGCTGGCTCGATTCTCGATTCTTGAACTGATGAACAAATTAAAACAAAATGACCTGTATCACCCTGTCACTGTCTGCCGACTTCGTGTTGTTAAGGAACCTACTCTGAACAATCGACACTCTCCTTGTTAATTTCTAAGAAAAGTTGTTTGCCTTTTAATCAGTAGTTCCCGAGAGCAAATACTTATTTCACTTCATTGTAATATTACCCCTCCAGTGCGATAAGTTGCCATTGAAATTAAATCATAACTGTCAACTCAAAACGAAAAGACCGGCAACCATCGACGAACAATCATCACCACTCCTCTTCTGCAGTGTAATCTTACCTCTGGAAGCTTGAAAGAACTTTCTTTTCTACACGGCAACAACAACAATGGGGCTTTGTGCCAGCACCACTACTGTACCGGGTGCCGGTGTCACATCCACATCAAACAGTTCTCACATCTCTTCCTCTCCACCAACCAGCAAACGAACACAACATTCTGCCGACGACACGGGTTCTTCTTCCGGGCATGATGTGACACGATTGCGAGGTTCCTCTGGTGCTCGATCCAGCAATGGCAGCATCAATGGCAGAGATCCTAGCCTTGAACTCGAGGATGACGCCAGAGCCGGACGTGTGGGCTTGAGAAATTTAGGCAATACCTGTTACATGAACAGTGCTTTGCAATGTTTAAGCCATACTGTACCGTTGGCCGATTATTTTCTAAATTGTGATTGGCGTGAAGAAATCAACAGGGACAATCCATTGGGCACAAAAGGTGTTTTGGCCACGACCTATGCTGATTTATTAGACAACCTCTGGCGTGGTGAAAAAGCAATCTTTTCACCTAAAAAATTTAAAAAAAAATTAGGGCAATACAACGAACAATTTCAAGGATACGATCAACACGACAGTCAAGAATTGATTACGTTTTTATTGGATGGTTTGCACGAAGATCTCAACCGTGTCAGTAAAAAACCATACGTGGAAGATCCAGATGGTGACGGTCGACCTGAAGAAATTGTAGCAGCCGAATCTTGGAAAGGGTATTTATTACGAAACAAAAGTATAGTTGTTGATTTGTTTCAAGGACAATTGAGATCGACGTTGACGTGCTGTGAATGCAATTTCAAACGTGTTAAGTTTGACCCGTTCATGTATTTATCTTTGCCGATTCCCTCTGGAAACAAACCATTTGACTTGGATGATTGTGTCAATGAATTTTCAAAAGAAGAAGAATTAAACGGTGATGCACAATGGTACTGTCCCAAATGTAAAACACATGTGGATGCCAGAAAAAAATTTGACGTGTGGAAAGTGCCCCCTGTTTTAATTGTACAATTGAAACGATTTACCTATGGCAAAAGTGGCCGACCCAAGAAAAAAAATACTTTTGTACAATACCCGACCGAAGCTTGGAACATCAAACGCCATGTGAAATCACCTCAAAGAGAACCACCGATCTATGATTTGTTTGCGATTTCCAACCACCATGGTGGTTTTGGTAGTGGGCATTATACCGCGTATGCAAAGGGACGAAACCATGGCGGTCGAAACGGCGGCGACGTCACGTGGCATCATTTCAACGATAGTCAATTCAATGCCATTGATGATCCGTCCGAAGTACAGACACCGGATGCATATGTTTTGTTTTACAATAAAATGACAACTGTAAGAAGAAACGGTGATATCAAATACAGTCGGCAATCGATTTCGTTGCCTCATTTATGGCCACATTTGCAACAAATGGATGCGGAGGAGGATGAAGAGGAGGTGGATGAAACTAAAACGAATGGTAAAAGTAGGGATTTGAAACACATTGGCAGTACAGCACCCAATCGAATGACACCACAAAAAGTCAATGTTGGTTTACGAAGTCGGTCGGTGGACTGGACAGAGCACACTACCACAGACAAACAGGGCAACGAAAGGAAATATTACCACAGTGCTTCGACTGGTGTAACGACTTGGTCAAAACCTCTGGAGTTTGCATAGTTGCGTGGGGTATTCAAGGTGGTACTGTAGTGGTCACATGTGCTGTACATGTGTGTGGTACACACTCACTGTACTACACACACACACAAAAAAAACACTGAAGAGATACATTAAACATGACATGATGTAAATAAATGTACACACAAACATGTATGTACAATTACATGACATGTATGTATCATGTATGTATGTAAAAATCAAAGTGTACACATTCATACATACATCATGTATGTATGTTGTATGAATGAATGTATGTAGACGTGTAACTTACTACTGTAGTACCCGGGTAACGAGGCTGTAAAATATAAAATTGTGGACAGTCTTTATAAATTTCTATTCTCCTACTCCTACCATTCAAGGTACGAATCGTACGTGTGTACTACGTACACACACGATTCATCGTACACGTATCACTCATGACATACATGTCCTGAGACATAAGTACTCACAACTCCTTCCTCTTTTTCTTCTTTTTTGTTCTTTTCTTTCTCTTTTGATTGTGATTGTGGTAACTGTTGTAATTGAATATTGATGTCTTTTCACTTTTGATTTGTACACGTTTGTTGTTTCGCTGTTGGATTTTTTTTTCTTTGAATTTTTGCAATATAATTTTTTGATCGTTTTCACCAACAACATTGCAACCCGCGTGCCATATATTCACATTCGGTTCGTCGTTGTTGCCATCGATCAAATGATCAAACATAAGAGCAGTACCAGCAACGGGTTTAATTGTGACACCTTTTAAAGAAGAAAAATAAAGGACATTAAAAAAGGTCAAGATCTGTTAGAAACATTCCTCTTGGTATCTTGGTACAGTATCAGGCACAGAAATCCAATTGCTTACCAATCTGACCCATGCAACTGGCTTCAATCAAGTCCATGTATTTATGTTTTGAATCCAATGGAAATGTTACTTGCCGGTTCCAATTGTTGTCTTCGTTGGTCAATTGTTTTGTCAATTGTTTTTTAAAATTGCCCATTTTGACATCCATGATCCCTGCTTTGTTCAACGGTACACTCAATGGGAAAATAGTTTTACCACTGCCGTCCAAAACAGTGGTCAAATAAATCAACACTGTTTTGTGACGCCATGGACGGGTGTCTGTATCATGGTGAAGGCCAAACGGTGGGTAATTACCCTCACGTATTGCGGTCCCATGAGAGGTTATGTTGGCCAAATGCAACATGTCTTCATTCACATGTATTGGAATGTTTGTTGCGGTCGCTATTCTTTGTTCTATGTTTTGTATGATGGACGAGTGTTGTATTTTTTGATTCCATCTTGATTGCGTAGGTACCTGGTAATGTATCCCACCCGTTGGTGACTCTTGCCAATCGTTTTGGTCTTTCATCAAATCCAAGACTTGATCAATTTCATCGGAAGACAAGAAATGTTCACAGATTTCAATGTTGCCGTCTTCGTCCAAAGGTACAAATTCTTCCAAGTGTTGCTCTGCTGGAAAAGGCAAGGGTGGTGGTACACGTGAAGGTACAATCACATACCGATGATAAAATAATCCAACCATGACACAAACGAGAACAACCAACACTGAATCAATCACTCGTATTGTACTGACCAACTGAGTTTTTGTGTATTTCTTCTTTTCTGTTGGTGATGGTGCCGCCACCATGTTAAACGACGATGTGTGGTGTGTTCAAAAGACGGTGGGCGAGATCTTATTCTGATGCAATCAAGAGAAGATGATCAGGTATTGAAGTGAGACGGTAATCGTGACTTTTTTGGATCCACTGTGACGTCTTTGGGTCGAAGAGTTTGCAATTTGTGATGCGGGTGGTGACGTCGGAATCGTTGTAAGTGGGTTCAACGTTTAAATTGACACAGATGTTGCGCAGAAATTCACCAAACAAAATGGGCAAAGTGTCAAATCGAACTGGAGTGGTGGACGCAGTGTCGTACTGCTTGTCGGGGTCAAAGTCGGCCTGTGCAACAAGGGAGATCAGGACCATGCAACCACCTTGATCTTTGCTCAGTCCGCGGCAAGAACCTACTTGGGACGTGAAAAAAGCGATTGTTTTGAGACGGCCAGGCTAGTGAAATGAAATACACACCACCTAACCCTCTTACTCTATCTGTCTTTTTTTTGAGAGTTTATGAGAGGGAGAAAAGGCCCAAGCTCGAAGCCGCAGGCGAAGACACTGACACACCTGAAGCCCCCAATTTTAAGAAAAGTGGTTAAAAGTAAAAATGTTAATGTGAAAGATGTCCAACATTTTAATATCACCACTCGGCCACGGTCTGTTGATGCCCTTTTTATCCGATACCAATTCCATTGCCATTGCTTTGCACATGATAAGCGACTGTGCCACCTTCACCAATAAATTTCCCAATGCTGCGACCTTGGACAAAATATACACCCTTTCCATGACTACCCCAGAAACAGAAGTCATCGCACAAATCTATCAAATGTTCACAAGGTTGGCATCCTCGACCAAAGCGCGTCACTTGTTAAGAAGTGGCATGTCATTGTCTGATACTACTCGCTTAAGTGTGGTGACCACGCATTTGGAACAATTGTTGCATCCTGAATTTCCATGCTCGGAAGAGAATGGAAACAGTGAACAAGAAAAGGAGGAGAGCGAAGAAAGCGAAGAAGAAGAAGAGGGAGACGGAAAGGGAAAGGGAAAGGGAAAGAAGGAACTCAACGATGCAGCAATCTCGTCCCAAGTGTTTCAAACAAGGCTTCGTTTGCTTCATTTGCTTGTCGTGAATGATCTTGCCTCCACCAAGAACAACAACAACAGCAGCAGCAGCAGCAGCAGCAGCAGCAAAAAGAAACAACGCAACGAACGACCAAGTTGGACGACCAACAACCAACATATTCAAACCTTTCTATTGGTTGTCGAAGAAATCTTTTGTGACGTTGCTTTTCCTTTTGTGCAAAGTAAATGGAAAGGTTACGAACAACCACAAGAATTCCCTGCGTCGACGGTGGTCCATCATTTGTCATTGGTAACCAAACTCGTGCATGTGGTCCTTGCAAATTGTAACGCAAATGAAAGACCAGGAAGAAAAAACATTTCTTTGCCCGATCGGTTGACTAAATTGTTGAAATACAATGCAATAGCTGCGGCATTGTTTTATCGCTTCAGTGTTGTTGATGGTAGTGTTGGCAATGGCAAAGGCACTACCACTGCCACCACCAGCAGCACCAGCACCAGCACCAGCAATGGCATGAACAATGGTGCCGTCGAGCTACCACCCATGGCGCCTGTTGCAGCACTCGTAGAACAACCGGAATCTTTCGTGTTGTTGGCCTCTCCCCCTTCCCCGTCTCCTTCATCTGCTTCTACCTCCAGTTCCACTACTTTTTTGCCGTTTGTTGCACCCTCTGGACCCCCAGACACCAACCACCGTCGTGTTACGTTCAGCGGGGTGCTGCCTTCGCCAATCGAACATTCCACTAAACACACAAAAAGACGGCGGTCGTTTTCTGCTTCTTCTCCTGCTCGTTCTTTTTCTTCGTCCGGAACAACATATACCAAAAGACCCAAATTCAATGATTGGGATTTTATATCAAACAATTCACAATACCCAAGACCGAAATTCAAAGCCAATTATTACGGCATTGCTGGATGTCCAGGATATTGTGTCAATCCGGCGTACATTCGCCGATTGCAATTGGTCGATACGAGATATTGTTACGTTACCCAGAAACAAATGAAAAATACAAAGAAGAAGAAGCGGGAGAAGCGGAACAACGACATGGACGGAGCAGACGACGACGACGGGCAGGAGGAGGAGGAGGAGGAGGAGGAGGAGGAAGACGAGGATCAGATTGTTGTTTGGTTGGATACGTCCAACCGATTGAAATTTATCAGTCACCAAGTATACACAAGGCTGTGCAAATCAGTCCGTGATCCCTCTTTGCAAGAGCTTGAAAGTGCTTTGGTCAAAAGATGTTTTTTAGAATATGTATGGGATTGTTTGATGTGTGAAAATGACAAGAGCAGCAGCCCCACAAGCAGGAGCCCACGGACAAGTAGCCCATTCAAATACAGTGGTGGAATGGGTGGATTGGGTGGATTAAAAGACTTGGATGTGCACTCTGAGTTGTTGTCTCTATTTCAAAACATTTACAACCAAGCGAGTGGGCGTTTTGAAACGTTTGCCCATTCCATTGAAGCATGTGCGATGGATGACGTTCAAACTTGGATGGCACATGTGACCAAAATGCCCCTGCCGGAATTGAAATTTTAACAAAGAGTTATTATAGATAAGAGTGGTACACCCGGGTAGTATGTTTATATAAAAAATTGTGACTTGATGTTTGTACACATTCCCGGTGTTTATTTAATTTCTGGCTGATTGGGTGAACTAAATGGTACTCTTGTTGAAAACTGCTGTAGCTAGTATTAGGTTCGACTACAGTATCGACTATCGAAAGGCATTTTCTGCCACGACCGTCACTCTCCCGTTTCTCAAATGTTTCAAATAAATACGGGCTTTGCTGCCGTCCATCAAACGACAATACATTTCGCACGAATTCATACTGGTCAGCGTGCCATGAAACGTCTCGCCGGTGTATTCGCTCGTCATTTCAATGCGATCCCCCACATGGTAACGTCCATCGTTGACGATTAAGATGCCGTTTTCAATGCGTACCAAACTGATTTTTGCTTCAGTTTTTTCTTTGGCATATTTTTTAGCATTCGATACCCAATCGTGTTGAATGAAATTTAAATCCTCCGTGATTTCCGCCGGAGAAATGGCAAAACTGATGGGTGCCTCTTCGCCGTTGCCATATCTGGATTTTCGGGCCCCTGATTTCAATTCTTCTTCTTCTTCTTTTTTCAGGGTAGATCGCAATTTTCTTGTACTGACACGCAATTCGGCATCGGCACTGTCACGAACTTTTACGTATTTACTCAATTGATCGTTGATCGAATTGATCATGGTCGTTTGAATGGTGGTTTTATGTTCATTAAAGACATTGATGGCTTCTTGTTCGTTGAATTTGTACAAAGCTTCCACGTATTTCAATTGATACTGGTAGTGCAGTTTGGCGGACTTTAACCTTTTTTTTCGTTGAATGTCGTACTCGGCCAACCGTTCCACGAGAGTGCCGTCGGAGCCTAAGAAAGCACAGAGGATGGGGTGAGAGGGGTGGGAAACGTTGGAATGGGCATGGGTTAGCTGGGTTTTTTTTTTTTCTACAACAAATGTTTGACAAAAAACACTGTTTTTCTAACGTGATTGAAACAACACAAAAAAAACACAACAAAAAGTATTGATCTGGGTTGAAGACAAGGGACACACAGCAGACGAGGAGTTCGAG
>Ga0115005_10003674_pt1 | contig 12266 bp, 14 predicted proteins | sample ArcOceMetagenome_FD_87163 | JGI IMG/M metagenome (GOLD analysis project Ga0115005, IMG submission 87163) | Marine eukaryotic phytoplankton communities from Arctic Ocean - Arctic Ocean - Greenland ARC118M Metagenome | ecosystem: Environmental > Aquatic > Marine > Oceanic | place: Arctic Ocean...
ATACACGCTTTTGAACCAACCGGGTTTGGATGGAGAATTGACGCTGTGTGAAAATAGTAATATCAGCATTATTTTAGGCGGAGTTTTTGCGTCTGGTATTTTGGCAACCGGAGCGGTTGATGGGGCCTTGTATCAATATGTGGGTGCGGACCCAGAAATCATGGAAAAAGTCAAAAAGATAACGGTAATTTGTGCTTCGCATGGGGTCGAGTTATCGGCGGCAGCGTTACAATTTCCGATGCATCATCCGGCTGTGGTTAGCGTGATTCCCGGGGCCAACCACCCGGACCAAGTTATTTCTAACTATGATCAGGTGGCGGCTGATATTCCGAATGATATGTGGTCTGAACTTAAGTCTGAAGGCCATTTGCGCGAAGATGCGCCAACGCCGGGGTAACTTACTTTACCGAAGAAAAGGACGTTGGCTGAAGAATTGAGTTAGTAATTGTTGTTACCAATGGGCCGTTCTTTTCAGTCACAGCGCGTTTCTCTAGCCACTCAGGGTCGACTTGAAAAGCGTTCCATTTTTCTTCACGTTCAGCTAAGGATTCCCATTCTACCAAATAAATAAGATCGTGGTTGTTTTCGCCAATTGAAACCGTCCAGAAACCCGCTTGGCGAATACCATGGCGTTCCCAAATTTTAAGAGTGATTGTCTCGAAGCGATTAAGCAATTCTGGTAATTTACCAGAGGCCGTGTGGTATACGCGAAGTTCGTGGATCATAAGTATATCCTTTTAAGTTTTGTTTTTACTTAAGCTGGGTAATACAAGCACAGCCGCAAGAGCTGCGCAAATTAAGATCAATGATGCAAACTCTCGGTAACCAAGATGCTCGCCCAAGATCAGGGCGCTTGAAAATGCACCAACAACAGGAATACCCAAGGTGCTCATAGCGGCTATGCTGGCTGGAAATGTTCGTACTGATTTAAAATAAGCCCATTGGCAAAATATCATCGGGAATGCCAAAACATACCCCAATGAATAATAGGCTTGGAGACTGATTTCATGGGGATCGAAGGGTTGTTCAAATAGAACGGCACCCATTGCAATTGGAATACCGCCAATCGTTAATTGCCACCCCGCTAAGGCTGATGTTGACGCACGCCATTGTGTTTTTTTAAAAATAACTGTCCCGCCAGCCCACGTAATCGCCGCCCCCAACATGCATAAAGCGCCAATGGGGGACGATTGTACGGATATTAAGTCAGGGCCGATTAAGACGCCAAGACCAGACATGCCCAATACAAGGGCTGTGATTTTGGCTTTGGTCAATGGCTCGTTCAAAAATATACTGCCCAAGATGGATGCCCAAATCGGCATGGTAAAAGCAATAATAACGGCCCGGCCTGCAGGCAATAATGTAACGCCATAGGCAGAAAATAAATGCCAACCCAAAATATTGAATATAATACAAAAAAAGAGTGGTTTGATTTCAGCCTTTGTCGGGATAACAACTTGTCTAGATAGGGCCGCAATCAGCAACAAGCTAAAGCCACCAACAAACAAACAGATCGTTCGGAACCACCAAACAGGTATTTCATTGAGGGCGGTCTTCATAAAGGGCCAATTGAGCCCCCACAAAAGCGTTAGCGCCATAAGTAGCATTAAGCCTTTAAGGGGGATCGTATAGGAAGCTATATTCGTCGACGCAGTCACGGTATAGATACTCTACTTTTAGATTTTGCGCGGGCTTACATTACTTTCCGTAGAACATGGCGGCGGTTTTTGGTGTAGGGACGCACATGCTCAGCCCAACGCCCTTCTTCGATTGCATCGCCCCATGCCTCGCTGGTTAAAACGTCAGGGCTTTCGATCCAGTAATAGGCTGCAAAATTTGGTTCGCCCTCGGCAACGATTTCTTGAATCTTACCGGCCATGCTTAATTTTAAAGGCTCTAACGACAAGCGGTAAATATCAATAACGCCAGGGACTTTTTTAAGCATTGGCACGTGCTCGGTGTCATAAACGTCGTTAAAAACTTCAAGCTTCTCAGGCTCGACATCCATGCTTGCGATAAATAAGTATTTTGCTGGGGCTGTCATTGAATTCTCCGATTAATAAGTGGGTTAAATGCTCGACTAAGAGCTCTGAATTTACGGGGCAGAGTGAAAGTATATCCACTTTTTAGCAAGTGCGAATTGATGTTAATATATGTTACCACTAACGGACGTTAGTTCATGCAGGCTCCACCATCGACGGGAAGAATTTGCCCTGTGACCCAACGGGAATCTGCACAGGCAAAAAACAGTGCGACTGGGGCGACTTGATCGGGTTCACCCATGCCCAATAAATGACGTTCGGCCATTTTTTGGTCGGGCCCAGAATCGTTGCCGGCCGCCATCAACTTTTTGACTCGCTCCGTCAAGACAGCTCCCGGTGCAATGGCATTAACGCGAATGTTTTTAGCCGCACATTGAACGGCAAGTGCGCGTGTTAGGGTGACAATCCCGCCTTTTGCTGATGTATAACCGTCGGCCCCTGATGTGCCGATCATGGCGCGAATGGAGGCGGTGTTGATTATCGACCCACCACCCCGTTTGTCCATGTGTGGAATTGCGAATTTACAAGCTGCGAAAGGGCCGAATAAATTTAAGCCAATGGCATGATCAAATTCATCAAGCGGCATGTTGAGTAAATGGTCGTCGCGCGGAGTGGCTCCGCCCGCGTTGTTATAAAGAATGTCGATGCCACCAAATTCATCTGCAAAGGCTTCAATTGCGGCTTCTAGTTGATCGGCGTTGGAGACGTCTGCTTTGATGAAAGTTGCTTTGCCGCCTGAGATTCGAATTTCTTGGGCAACTTGCTCCCCATCGGCTTCATTAATATCAATAATTCCGACGGCACAGCCTTCTTCGGCAAACAAAAACGCGCTGGCCTTTCCAATTCCGGCTGATCCGCCTGTAATGACAGCAACTTTATTAGACAACTTACCCATTTATGAATCCTTTGTGTTTATAGCTTGATGGAGTTTAAATATTTTATATAAAATGTGTGTGTACACAAGTTTGATTGGGGAAACGAATGAATTACGAAGCGTTATTTAAGCCATACGAAGGACGGGTTGTTCGAGTTGGATTAGTGGGTGCCGGTGATTTTGGAACTAGCTTGTTGGCGCAAGTCCAATGTATTGCTAATCTTGAAATTGTTGTGGTGTGCGATACCAATTTAGCGCAAATCGATGCTGCAATTGCATCGGCCGGTGTCGAACAAAATGCGATTGCGGCGGTTACCAGTATGAAGGATGCCACTGATGTTGAGTTTGATGTAATGGTTGAAGGAACAGGCAGTCCTATAGCCGCGGCAGAAAATGCGGTGTTGGCTATATCGCGTGGCCAACATGTTGTTTTGGTATCAAAAGAAGGGGCTATTTTAGTCGGTCCCATTTTGTACCGGATGGCCCAAGAAAAGGGGCTGGTTTATACCGAAGTCGATGGCGATCAACCGAGTTTATTAATTGGCCTAATGAGTTGGGCTAAAACGTTAGGGCTTGAAATACGTGCTGCGGGCAAAGCCAGTGAATATGATTATGTGCTTGAAGATGACGACACCTTGAGTTGGCAGGGCCGGAAATTCCCAAATATTGGATTGCAAGATTTGTGGGTGCCGGATGGGTTGAGTTGGTCTGAATTGATCGAACAGCGGAATCAGGCTGTTTTAAAAGCAGGCGTTCCAACTAAAACAGTTCCTGATTACTGTGAAATGGGTGTTGTTATGAATGCAACCGGATTTAAACCTGATTTACCAGCGCTTCATGCCCCTATTTTACGAACCACAGAGCTTGCCGATGCGTTTCAATTGGTTGTCGAGGGCGGCTTTATGTTAGGTAAGGGGCGGATTGATGTTTTTAATTGCTTACGCAGGCCCGATGAAGCGAGCTTTGCAGGAGGAGTCTTTATTATTGTCAGCTGCGAGGATGAAAACACATGGGAGCTTTTGCGTGGCAAAGGCCATGTGGTGGCGCTGAATACCAAAACGGCCATGTTGTATAACCCCCAGCATTTATTGGGAATTGAAGCCCCAATTACAATTTTGTGTGCAGCATTGCTTGGATTGCCAACAGGGGCTGTTGACCCGTACCCTCATGTTGATTTGGTTGCCCGAACGTCTCAAGATTTCAAAAAAGGGGATGTTTTAGCAATCACCAATGCTCACCACCATGAAGTGGATGGGCTATCGCCAGAGCTGATGCCAGCCATCGCGATTGGTGAAGGTAAACCGTGCCCTTATTATCTAGCGGTTGGGCAGCAATTGGTTGAAGATGTCGCTGCTGGCACTGTACTAATAGGTTCTATGTTGGCGCTGGATAGATCCAGCCTTTTGTATCAATTGCGTGAAACTCAAGATGACGTGTTTGGAATTAAATAAATGGAATTGTTTTCATGATTGACGTGTATTCGACACCAACAAACCTTCCCGATTTCTCAGACTTAGATTTGAATTTTGATATTATCGACAGTCATCATCATTTGTTTGATTTAGACGCAGTCTATTATCCTTGGTTAACGGATGTTCCAGAATCACATTTTTTGTTAGGTGATTACGACGGCATTAAAAAGAACTACTTACCGGAAGATTACCTAAATGACACAGGTGAATTGCGGGTTGTTAAAACGGTGCATGTGGAAGCTGAAGCGGATCATGATAATCCCGTTGCTGAAACTCGCTGGCTATCGGATGTTATCGATGGTGATAATTTACATCAAGCGATTGTTGCGCATTCTTGGCTGCATTTGCCAGAATCAGAATCTGTATTAGAAGCTCAATCAGAATTTAAAGCGGTTCGGGGCATTCGTAGCAAACCCATTACATCAACCTCATCCACAACCCGTGATCAGGTGCAGGGTAAGCCGTGCAGTATGCAAGATCCAAATTGGCGAGCAGGTTTGGGATTGTTACAGAAATACAATTTAACATGGGATCTGCGAGTTCCTTTTTGGCATTTAGTGCAAGCGGCAGAGGTGTGTGGGCTTTATCCAGACTTACCAATTGTAGTCGAGCACACGGGTCTTTCCTGGGATCGAAGCGAAGAGGGTTTGGCTGAATGGCGCCGGGGAATGAAGGCTTTAGCAGCTCATGAGCATGTGGTGCTTAAGGTATCTGAATTGGGCCTAGCGGGTGCCCCTTGGGATTACCCAGACAACAAGCAAGTTGTTTTAGATGCGATTGAAATGTTTGGTTTTAATCGCTGTATGTTCGCATCGAACTTCCCCGTATCAAAACTTAGGATTAGCTATGTAGATCAAGTTAAGGCGATTGCCCACATGATAAAAGACTGCTCTACGACAGAACGTTCTGCACTATTCTATGAAACGGCAAATAGGTTTTATCGACTTTAAAAAATAGCCCTATTTATTGGATGGTAATTGGATTCAATTCCAGATACTTATAATTATATCTCTTTATTTTTGTTTAAATTTGTATGTGTTTAGGACGTTCTATGGCTCTCGCTGACATCAGGATATCGTTGGTTAAACGGATCAGTAAGAAGTTTTTCTATGGCTGGGTCATGCTGGGGATAGGTGCATTAGGCATGTTCGCAAGTGGACCCGGCCAATCACATACCTTTAGCGTATTCGTTGGCCCGATTGGCAAAGAGCTGGGCTTGACGGGGACGACCATTGCGTCGGCGTATGGCTTTGCAACGTTGATTTCTGCTTTTTGCCTACCCTTGATGGGACGGATGGTTGATCGCCATGGTGCCCGCAATATGATGACGATCATTGCCATATTACTGGGGTGTGCTTGCTTTGCATTTGGTGCTGCGACGGGAATTGTTTGGTTGGCTATTGGTTTCGCATCGCTGCGCTTCATGGCCCAAGGTTCATTAATGATGAGCTGCGTTACTGTTGTATCACAATGGTTTGTAAAAAAACGTGGATTTGCAATGAGCTTGATGGGGCTCGGGTTTGCCTTATCTATGGCTATTCATCCTCCTTTAGCTCAATGGTTGATCGATACCGTTGGGTGGCGTCAATCATGGGTTATTTTAGGGGTTGTTTCATGGGTTATTTTGATCATCCCTATTTTGTTTTTAGTTATCAACAGACCAGAAGACGTTGGGCTGTTGCCTGATGGCGACACGCCACAAGCTTCTGATGATAAGGGAAATGCTAAGCCCGCAAGTACAATTACAGGTTTAACTATTAAAGAGGCACTTAGGACACCTACATTCTACATCGTATCAACTGGTATGTTCATGCTTTCAATGTTGGTGACATCCCTACACTTCTTTCAAGTCTCTATCTTCTCGAACCAAGGGCTTGATGCGCAAATTGCGTCCATGGCTTTCCCTCTATCTGCGTTGACGATGGTTATATGTATGCCGATGATTGGGAAAATACTGGATCGGTTCCCGACTCAATGGATTTTCTCAGGCGGTTTGCTTGTTATGGCAAGCTCGTTGGTCAGCATAACTTTCGTTCATGACCTGCCTACGGCGCTTGCGTACGCAATAATTTTTGGCATAAACAACGCCATCACAATGACCTTCTTCTCCTACATGTATGCGAATTATTTTGGCCGCAAACATATAGGTAGTGTTCAGGGGACGGGGCAGATGATTGGTGTCATTGGTGCCTCTTTGGGGCCACTCCCGTTGGGCATTGCCTTAGACACCTTTGGAAGCTTTCAGCCGATGCTTTTGGGATTATCGTATTTTCCTATCGTTATGGCAGTGGTTGTGCTGTTTTTACGGGCACCGAAAATACCGGAAAATTAAGCCCTTTAAATTCCAGACGAATAAAGTGCCAAGGCGACCACTGATAGCATGGCCAATGCCATACAAATATTAATGATCCGCATTGCCTGGCCACTAAGTCCCAGCTTTTTTAAGCTGGCCCCGGCATAAAGCCAGATGAAATGAATGGGGACAGAAATGCTAGCAAATATAATAATTTTAACCATTGCTTCTACAGCCGGATTATTGGGTAGGACGGGAAATCCACTAAAAATGGTGGTTGATACCGCGTATGCTTTTGGGTTGATAACAGATAACGCAAAGCCGTTCATGAAACCAAGGGGTTTATCTGTTTCGACAAATGCAATACGTGCCCCAGAGGTCGCAATACGAAAGGCCAAATACAACAAATACGAAAGTGACGCAAACAGCAGGATGTAACGAATAAAGGGAACAGAAAAAACGATTGCTGCTAATCCAGATGCAACAGCTGACATGACAATTAAAGAGCCAAAAACCAGTCCGAACATATAAGCCAAGCCTGCTCGAAAGCCGTACGCGGACCCAACACCTGCCGTTGTTAAAACGCCAGGGCCAGGTGTGATGATCAAGAAAATAATTGCAACAACATAGGTTGTCATTAAAGAACGCGCACCAATTTAATAAAAATTATGAATGAAGGGTTATTTAGTCACAGTGTTTGGCAGCGCGTACTTTGGCGTCAAATATTTATCTTGTAAATTCATTGCCGTTGACTCTATCCCAGACCATAAATCTTTTATTTTCCGTTCTCGCCTTGTGTCGATTGATACGGTAACCGTCATTCCTGCACGCAAAGGTGGCATGCCTTCTGTTTGGGTTACAGAAAAACGAACAGGTAAGCGCTGTACAACTTTAACCCAGTTCCCACTGGCATTTTGAGCTGGTAGTAAGGCAAATTCAGCACCGGTAGCGGGACTAATGGTCTCGACTTGCGACGGCCATTTGACGTCTGGATAAGAATCCGCAACAAATTCGGCTTCTTGTCCTTCTGAGATGTACGTCAGTTGTGTTTCTTTCAGATTAGCTTCAATCCATAAATTTGACGTCTCAATAAGGCTGAATACAGCGGAACCGGCTTTAACATACTCGCCAGTACGCAAGCTAATGTTGCTGATAATTCCATCTGCTGGAGCAACGATTTGAGTGTTGGACAAATCTTTTGCAGCTCGATCCCGCAATGCTGTCTTTAATTGAACAGATGGGTGGTTCTCAACAGGTAAATCTGGATCTCCGCGTAGACTGATAAGTGCCTTCCTGCGGTTTTCACGGATTTCGCTTTCGTGTTGACGGGCCGCGGCCAGGCTGTATTGGGCTTCCTCCATTAAAACTTTCCGGCCAAATTTTTTCGATTCTAATGTTTTTTGGCGCTGAAGTTTCCGTTTGTGTAGGCGGATACGTTCGTTTGCTTCTTTTAATTCACCACCGTATTGGCGGTAGTCTGATTTAAGGCCATCAACTTCAATCCGTGCGGCTGATAGTTCGGCTTCGGCAGCTTCAAGGGCGAAAGTAAAGCGGTCTTGATCAATCAAAAATAGCACTTCACCGGTTTTTACGTGTTGGTGCTCTTGGGCTGCCACAATGGTAACTTTTCCTGAAATGTTGGAGGTGATGAGCGTAATATTGGCTTTAACATATGCATTTTCTGTAGATACAATACGCCCTGTATTTTCATAAAACCATGCACTTGCCATGCTCAAAAGAGGGATAAGTGGCACAAATAAAAACCGACGGACCCATTTGTGAACATTGGATTTAGGATCTGAATCCAATGCTTGTGGTGATGCTGCTTCGCTTGGTTCTGCTCGCATAGTTTTTTTTTGGGACACTTCATTCATTATCTAATACTCCTGCGCCGATTACATCTGTGCCTTGAAATTTGATTAAGTTTGATTTCATATGCAATAAAGTATCGACAAATTTTTCGCGTTCTTGTTCTGGTATTCCATCCATAGCCGCAGCACGAAGTTCGCTGGCTATTGTCCGCATGGTTGCAATTAATGGCTCTACTTCTTTAGAAAGATGCACGCGGCGAATGCGGCGGTCTTCTGAATCAGCGCGTCGCTCGATCCATTCTTTATCAGCTAAACGATCCAACATGCGCCCAAGTGCAGCCTTTTGAACTTCTAATGTATCTGCCAGTTCTGACTGTGATACGCCAGGTGTTCGGTAAACCCACATCAAAACACGCCACTGTGCACGAGTAATGCCCAGTGTGCGGACGCGCCGATCAAAGTCATTTTGCATCAGGCGCGCGATATCATGTGTCAAAAAGCCAAAATTACGATCTAGGTTTTCTTCTTCCATGGCTGGAATTTAGTTGCCATGTATACCATATGCAAGGCTATTATTTATATAAATCTTAAAATTTAAAAATTTTATTGAAAAACCTCAAAAACCTTAGGCTCCTGCTAGTCCTACCGTTAGTCCACCGCAGACATAAAGCACTTGGCCGGTAACAAATCCACTACGTTCATCCATAAAATAGCTGGTTGCATGGGCGATATCGTCTGGATTTCCCATGCGTTTCATAGGAACATTTGCAATAATTGCCTTTGCCTGATCCGATTCGGGTGGGTTGTTTTTCCAAAATGCGGTGGTCGCTATTGGACCGGGGGCAATGCAATTAATTGTAATGCCATGCTTTGCCATCTCTAAAGCCCAAGTACGGCTCATGGATAAAATAGCTCCTTTCGATGCACAATAGCTGGTTCGTAGCTCTTTACCCAAAACAACCCGGCTGGCGGTGGATACAATACGGCCATATTTTTCTTCGCGCATGGTCGGCAACAAAGCTTGCGTACATAACATTGCGGCACGGGCATTGGTGTTGAGGACACGTTCAAAATCATCCAGCGTTACATCTTCCAGTGCTGCTGGGGCAACGATACCAACATTATTCACCAAGCCAGTTATCGTATGCTTTGCTGTTAATTCAGCTAAACAAGACTTAGCCGCATCTGCATCAGATAAATTCACCTTATAGAATTTACTAAAATGTTCATGTGATGGATCGGTAATATCCAAAATGAGAACCCGAAATCCGTCTTCAGTAAGGCGTTTGCTAATTGCTTTGCCAATGTTGTGGGAACCACCGGTTACTAGCACATAGTTATCTGTCATCAATTATCCCTCTGCTGAATTATTCATATTGGTGCAATTGCCCCAAATGCTGTTCCAATCGTTGCCCAATAAATCTTGTTCAGCACCGTCTTTGTGAAATTTATTAGGGACTTGAAAGGTGGCTAAAAATAGGCCGCCCTCCGGGGCCCAAGCTTTATGCCGGCTACCCGCTGGTCGCCAAACAAAGTCACCTTTTTTACATTCCCCTTCGCCACACACCAAGCGGCCCTCAAGAACAAACGTTTGTTCGATTTTCATGTGGGAGTGATCGGGAAGGGCGACACCGGGGGCCATTCGCATGATTACTGTTAACAGCCCCGATGATTTTTCGAACAATAGCGTTTTGGTTTCAACCCCTTCAACGTCGGTTGGCTCCCAAGGCAAATCATCTACGCCAACAAACCGCGATTGCAAACCGCTCAAATTTTCATGGTTTCCTGCATTTGGTGTGATTGCGGTGGTCATAATTCGAACTCCTTATTTTCCCGTATACAATTTTTCTAAAGCGGTTAAGGCATCTTCTGTTAGGGGGCTCATGTTAGAAGCCGCAACGGCTTGATCTAAATGGAATAGATCAGCCATGCCTACAATGCTATAGGCTAATTGTTTACTGGAGAGGGCAAAAACTGGATCATAGTTTGAGACCTGGAGCCATAGGGGGCAATTGATCGGCGTTCATATCGAGCGTTTGAAGCACGCGCTGTGCTAACTCTTCCGCCAATTCGACGTTTGAACCTGTGATTTGTATTTCACGTCCGTGTCGAGTTTCGGTGACCAGAACGCCAACGGCAATCGTGCGGCGTAATGCCTCGCGTTTCGTCTCGTCATCGGGATCAATTAAAATGCCGCCAACACATCCACCACCAAATACGACTTCTGATACCTCTAAACCGGTTTTCCTAAACGCACGGTACTTCATAAGTTCCCCCTTTAATGATCAGGCGTCTTTTACGCGGTAGTCCTTTATTACGTCAGTATCAGGCTCCATGCCTAAACCGGGGCCGTTGGGGACAGTATACCGACCGTTCACAGGCTTGATGGCATCTCCGTACAAACACGCCTCACGGTCCAAATAGAACCATTCTACGTACCCCGGATTGGCTTCGGCAGCCGTTAAATGGAGTGTCGCTAAAAAGCCTGGTCCAAAATAAGGTGAATGCGGCATTAATTGTACCCCGTTTAAGGCAGCTAAGGCAGAAATTTTCCGGAATTCTGTAATACCACCAACCTTGGTAACACTCGGTTGCGCATAGGTGACGGCGCCTGCTTTTATCATTTCTCGGAATTGAAACGCCGTACACGCGTTCTCCCCAGCGGCAATGGCAACACCACTATCGGCACGTAACTTAGCTAAACTGCTAAAATCTTCTGGTGGGAAAATAGGTTCTTCAAGCCATAATAAATCATAAGGTTTCAACTTCATTGCCATGTTGTAAGCTTCTGTTGGTGTCCATGGGCAATTGGTATCAACCATAATAGGAACATTTGGGCCAGCAGATTTTCGGGCCGCTGCGACTTCAGCAACCCCTGTTTCATGGAGCTTTATAAGGCCAAACCCTTCATCAAGAGAAGACTTCACTTTACTTGCAACCAAATCTGGGTCGGCATATTTAAACAGGCTGGAATAACCAACTAGATCATCGCGTACGCACCCACCCAGTAAATTAACAACCGGAACCCCTGCGGCTTTACCCGCTATATCCCACAGCGCTATATCTACACCAGATATGGCATGTATGATCATACCGTACCGACCAAAAAGGTGTAAGTTTTTTTGTAATCGATGAGACAGCCCCGCAATATCGGTTGCATCTTCACCAATTAACATCGGCACAACCATTTCTTCTAAAATGCCCTGAATGGCGCGCCTTGAATTGTAGGCAAAAGCGTCACCCCAGCCCACAATACCAGTATCTGTTTCGATCCGGACCAACATCGTATTCAGGCTTCGCCAAGCGTGAGATCCGAAACCGTAGGGTTTGCCACCAAATTCGAAAGGGATCGCTAGGGGTATGATGTCTACTTTTGCGATTTTCATTTGGAGCTCCAGTTTTATTGTTCAAGTAGTTGTTTGTGTGTCACTTCTTTTTTTGAGTGTTCTTATCACCTTCTAAGTCATAAGCTTCCCCATAGGTCGTTCTTGATACCTGTTTGCGAATAGCTTCAACTTGCGATAAATCTAATGCGTTATCAGCTATTTTATTTGATCGCTCTTCAACCCAAGCATCGTCGATATCAATGGTACGCATGACCATGATATGCAGCGTAAAAAGAACGGACCAGATTAATAAGGGCCAGAAAAACCACCATGTGGTCGGCCATATGATTTGGCTGATGACAATAAGGATCATCACGGTAGTGTATATGCGTTTGTGAATAGGAAGGGTTTGGCGGGCGAAATCTAAAAGTCGCGCGCCCGGTGTTAC
>Ga0115005_10003677_pt1 | contig 12261 bp, 9 predicted proteins | sample ArcOceMetagenome_FD_87163 | JGI IMG/M metagenome (GOLD analysis project Ga0115005, IMG submission 87163) | Marine eukaryotic phytoplankton communities from Arctic Ocean - Arctic Ocean - Greenland ARC118M Metagenome | ecosystem: Environmental > Aquatic > Marine > Oceanic | place: Arctic Ocean...
CAACGCTTGAAGAATATGGGGCAGCGCTATCAGGATTTGTCAGCTGCGCTGCTGAGGGTGACTAGTGTGAAATTGGAGTCCGAGGCACAGGCTTTGGCGAATGATCAGGCGTATGAGGCGGCGCGGGATAAGTACCAGGAGGCCTTTGAGGTGCAAAAAGCAATCAATGAGGATTTCCCGTTGAGTTCGGGCTATAATGTCGGGCGTGCCACTCGCTTGCAGCGACAAGCGCGCTATCTCACGGCTGAGCCGTTGTTGCAGCAGAGTCTCGATTTTGAGCGAGAGGCAGATGCATTCATTGCGACTCACGAGTGGGAGTCTGCAGCGGCCTTGTTGAAGCAGGCCATGCGGATCCAGCAGCAGCTCAATCGTGAATATCGCGGCACCAACCAAGCGAGTGTGTCGAGGTTGGAGGGCTTAAAGGTGAAATGGGTGGGGATCCAGTCGGGGCAAGATCATCTCGAAATCAAGGAAGTATCGAGTCTGGCGGATGCGAGTCGTGCGGAAGGTGAGACGCTGAAGTCGGCGAGCTTGTATGAGGAAGTGGCACGCCTGCAGCAGGAGTTGAATAAAGCGTATCCCGACAGCCCTTACGCATCGTCGGAGCGAGTGGCAGAGTTTCGGCGAAAGAGTCAGACCGCTCAAAGCGTCCAGCTCGGCTTGGAGGTTGAGCAGAATCACGATTTGTTGAAGCGCTTACTCTCGGAGCGCCGCACGTATGAGGCTGCGGAAGTGATTGTGGCGCTGCGTCGCGATATTAAGCACATGCAGAATGCGTTCCCGCGCAGTTCGCTCAATGATGAGGAGCTTGAGGTGAAGGTGCGCTATTTGAATTTGGTACAAAGCGATCTCGGCTACATTCAGGACCGTGTATATGATGCGTTGCTTCCTGTGCCAGGTGCGGAGGGTTTACGCATGCTTCGCACTGAGGTGCCTCAAGCGCTGTATGCTTTGATCATGGGCACAAATCCGAGTCGTAACCAAGACGATGTTAATCCGGTGGATTCGGTGAGTTGGGCGGAGGCTAAAAGTTTCTGTGAGCGTTTGTCTTGGATTTTAGGTAAAGCAGTTCGGTTGCCATCAGAGAATGAATTTCGCCAAGCGTTGGGTCGTTTGCGTTATGTCGTGCTTGAAAAACACGTCTGGAGTATTTTGGATGCAGATGGCGTGGCGCAGCCAGTCGGCAAGAAGGCGCCGTTTGCGAGTGGGTTTTACGATCTGCTGGGGAATGTTAGTGAGTGGTTAGAGTCGGGCGATCGGTTTGCTTCGGAGGAGGCACGTCATATTGGCGGGCACGCACAAGACCGGCTGGAGTCAATTTTCAGCGTGCCGACACGTAGTGCACCACGAGGCGAACGTAATCGATTGACTGGATTTCGGTTCGTGGTGCTCGTCGATTGACATTTAATTAACCTGACGGGGGCAAGTTCGAGTTGCTTTCGAGGCTGCGCTTCTGGCATAGTGCCAGAACGATGAAGCATTTAGACGAAGCGGTGAGCCAAGCAGATTTGCAAAAAAAAGCAGATCGGGCTAAGCTGATTATTTATGTTCTAATGTTTTTGTTTATGGCACTCCCCTTTGTGGCTGCGTGGCTGTCGGGCGCACTTCGTTTTTAAATTGTCGGCGATCATTCTTTGATGAAGAAAACTCTGCTCATTTTTCGTATCTTCTTCCTGATGATCAGTCTGCTTGGTTGCGTGTTGATGTCGTACCAAGTGCCAGAGTGGAGCTTGTGGCTAGTCCTGTTTGTAGGCATGGGCATGGCGAGTTTGGTAATTTTGATCGACCTGCTGCTGCGGGGGTTTTCATTGCGTGGCCTCTCGGCGATTACCTTCGGTCTGATTATTGGCGGTGCGATTGCGTATTTGCTGGGCACGTCGCCGTTGTTTGAGCCCTTGGAGGGAGACCCTGACTTAGCGCAGATGCTGTACCTGGCTCGTCTAGCTTTATATGTGATCTCGATGTATCTTGCCACCGTGATTGCGCTTCGTGGTAAGGATGAATTCAATCTGGTCATTCCATACGTGCGATTTAGTGCTGAGAGTGTAGAGACGCCGCTCGTCGTGGTGGATACCAGTGCCTTGATTGACGGGCGTATCGCGCCGATTTGTGAGAGTAAATGGATGGGGCATGCTTTGTTGATTCCACGCTTCGTTTTGGATGAACTGCAAGCCATCGCGGATTCTCCGGATCCGATTCGCAAGGAGAAGGGCCGCAAGGGCCTGGATATCTTGAATCGACTACGTAAGATGAAGCATCTGGACCTACGCATCCACAAGAGTGATGTGTTGGATGCGCAGGCGGTCGATTCGAAGTTGGTATTTCTGGCAGTTTCAATGAAAGCCAAGCTGTTGACGACGGATTATAATTTAGCGAAACTCGCGGAGTTTCATGGGGTAGAGTGGTTGAATATCACATCACTGGTGAAAGCGCTGAACCAAGAGATTTCGATTGGAACCCTGGTGAGTGCGGAGTTGGTGCGCGCTGGCAAAGATGCGGGGCAAGCGATTGGTTATTTGCCGGACGGCTCGATGCTGGTGGTGAATGGCGGCAGCTCGCAAATTGGCAAAGAGGTGCGAGTGGAGGTGGACTCTGTGGTGCCGTCTGCCGGCGGAAAAATGATTTTCGCGACGTATCGACCGGATGTTACCGTGGCTTAGGCTTGCAGATGAAGCCCGCATGGAGCGCGGGCGTTAAAAAAATGTTAAATTCCTAACTGTCTTTGGCTTTTACTTGATCTTCCCGCAGTGATGCGCTTCAGTGTTGATTCGCTCGGGTTTCTCCGAGTAATATATAATAAATAATAATAACAAAAAAAAGGAATATCATCATGCAAAAAAAAAGCAAAAAAGGATTCACACTCGTTGAAATCATGATCGTTGTAGTTATCATCGGTCTTCTCGCTGCAATGGCAGTCCCAGCCTTCCAAAAGGTGCGTGCGACTTCTCAGGAAAAAACTATTCTGAATAACCTTCGCCAGTTGGCATCCGGTGCAGATCAGTACTTCCTCGAAAACGGCGTGACTACCGTCACTAGTGCTCAACTCATTGGCACCGATGCCTATATTAAGGCCATTCCTCAAGTTGCTAGCGAAACATATCCTAGTCCAATCTTAACAACCGCTACGTCTCTGACAACTGGTGGAACTCCAATTGTGACAATAGCCTTCTAAGTTAATTCTGAGATTGTTTATTTAATCCAGACCGCCTACGCCAGTAGGCGGCTTTTTTATGCATAAACCTACAATTTTATCATTCTGCTTACTATTGCTCTCAGCAGTGATTGCGCTGAAGCTTGGTTTCTTTACTTTTGATGGCGCTCAGGCGGTTGGAGTCGTAAAATACACGGGCTATTGGGTGATGCTTACGAGCGTGACCTTGCTTGTGCATAACTTTATTTTGAGGGTGATTCCTGCTTGGAGAATTCAATTAGCTGGATGGCGGCGGATATTTGGCGCGGCAGTCTTCATTATCACCTGTTCGATTGTTCTTTCGGTGATCCAGCCGACGGGTTACAAAATTACCATGGACGAGCCAGTGCTCTCCGCAACCGCGCTGCGGATGCATGAGTATAAAGAAGTCATGACGACGGCTCGGGCGCATGACTTGCAGGGTATCTTCACGCAATTGGATGGCTATGTCGATAAGCGGCCGTATTTCTATCCGTTCCTGGTCAGCCTGTTGCATGATTTTACGGGCTTCCGCAGCAGTAATACATTCCTACTGAATGCGCTGCTGGCGCCTGTCTTTTTGAGTCTACTTTTCATTTCGGGTAATTGGGTGTGTCCTCGGTCTGGAGGGTATTTTTCAGTTCTCCTCTTCATGACCGTCCCGCTGTTAGCGATGAATGTGAACGGAGGTGGTTTTGATCTACTCAATCTGGTGATGATTCTGGGCACTGCTGTTTCTGCGAAGTCTTATCTGGATCGACCTAATTTGAGGCGTTTGGACACGCTCGTGCTTCTCTGCGTGCTTCTAGCGCAATCTCGATATGAATCAGTAGCGTATATTTTTGCAGTGGGATTGGTTGTTCTAATTGGATGGCATCGAGCTGGGAAGATGCTCATCTCACCGGTTTTATTACTAGTGCCATTGTTATTGATTCCGTATCCACTCCAGCAGGCAATTTTTAGAAATCATCAAGAGTTCTGGCAACTAGAGAACGACGCCGTGGAGCCGTTTATGGCGCATTTTATTCCTCAGAACTTGGCGCACGCTGCTGATTTTTTCTTTAATTGGAGCGATGACCAGCAACCTAATAGTTTGTTGCTTTCGCTTCTGTTTGTGAGTGCTCTAATTGTCAGCCTGTTGCTTTTAATTCGGAAATTTAAGAAGCGCGATCTAGGTGGGTCTGTATTTTTAGCAATTTCCCCCTTTGCAGTGGTCGTTTTATTTAACTTCTTTTTGTTGATGGCCTATCACTGGGGGCAAATTGACGAGATTATTGCGACTCGAATCGTACTCCCCTTTATTCTTTTTCAGGTGTTGTTTGTTACCTTTGTTATTGGGGTAGTGTGCGCTTCTAGAGTCGGCAAGAACGCAATGCTAATTTTAATTGTTGGTTATTTTATGGGTGTAACTGTGCCTCTTTGTGCGCGGAGCACTTTTTTGAAGTGGGTGCCCGATCAACATATGTGTCAGTGGTTTCGAGATCAAGTTGTGGAGTACCAAGACGAGTCAGTCTTATTTGTTTCTAATATGCACATCGTTGCCTTAGCTGAGCGTGTGCCGGCAATCCCCGAGATTTATGCTAAAAATAATAAAGCGAAATTGGAGCTGATTCATTCGATTGGTTCATATGAGTATATATTATTCGCCTACGAGTTGGCCCGCGATTCAGGAACATCTGGTCCGTTTAGGCCGATCACGCCAGTGCTAAAGAACTTTGATCTAGAGACACTGGTAGAGGCTAAGATTGATGATCATCATCTGATGCGGATTGGCCAGTTGCGGAGAGTGCGCTGGAGCGGGGATGATGCGCGTGATTTAGATTTATCGGGCTTCGATTCTCTTGATGAAAGGCAAGGGAAACTAGAGTTCTTTTCTCGATTACTACCATGATGAAATGCGTGTGCCCTAACTTCTTCGCCTTTATGAAAGAGGCACCTATTGCTCGATTGATACTAGCGTTTATTGGAGTGTTATTCTTGGTTGCAGTGTATATTCTCGTATCGCCAGATACAGCAAAGCAAGTCGTTCGATATGCTGGCTACTGGTTTACTTTTGGGGCCTTTTCAGGCGCTGTCTTTTATGGAGTACGCCTTGGTCTGGAGGGGGGGCGGAAGTTAAAGAGCCGTGAGCTGAATGAATTCCGTCAGCAGTGGTTCCCGTGGTGTTGTTTCGTTTTATTGATTTCGGGCATGGTATTTGTGCATGCTGAAATTGGACCAAAAGTAATGATGGACGATGAGGTCCTAGTATCGACAGCCAAAAACCTGCACTTAAGCAGGGAAGTGCATACGCCTACTTATGGACGTTGGATTCACCAATCATTTGATTACTTTGAGGGCTATGTGGATAAGCGTCCTTGGATGTATCCATTTTGCGTATCACTTATGCATGATTTGTCAGGTTACCGACTTCAGAACCCATACATATTTAACGGCTTAATTAGCGTCGTGATGATTGCGGCTTTAGCCGTCTTAGGAGGGCTTCTTTCTGGGCGACGAGGCGCTATATTACTCCCTTTGTTGTGGTTGACGGTGCCTCTGTTTCAGCAAAATGCAACAGGAGCTGGTATGGACCTGTTAAATGTTCTGATGTTAGTGTTGGTTCTAATTTTTGCGATCAACTATTGGAGACGATTGGATGCGAATAGCGAGGGACTATTGGCACTCGCTGGAGTGGTGCTGGCCTATACTCGGTATGAATCGGTACTATTTTTGCCGATCATCGCCTGTATAATCGTAATAGGCTGGCATTTGCGGGGTGCGATTATCTTGTCGGCGGGCACGATTTTTGCTGCTCCATTATTACTCGGCGTCTTCCTGCAGAATAAATTTTTTGTCGATACAACTTCACTGTGGGAGTTCCGTGCTGGTATCGTTGAGCCGTTCTCATTTTCAAATCTACCTGTGAATTCTGTCGGAGCGGTCGATTTCTTTTTTAATGTTTCGGATGCTTATGCAAATTCGTTGTGGCTCTCAATGTTAGGGGCGGTGGCGGTTGTGTTTTTTGTTGTCTATTGTGTGCGTGAAAATCGATTATTGCTTAAAGCGAAGCCTGAGCATGCGATCGCATTCCTGATGGGGCTCGGCTTATGCATTCATTTCATTGTCATCTTATGCTACTATGAAGGTCGCTTGGATCGGCTAGCGGCCTCGAGATTTGCTCTGCCAATGTATCTTCTGATGAGTTACTGCGTTGTGATTGTAGCTGAGCATTTTCATTATAAGCGTGCGGTTTGGAGGTGCCTTGTGGTCGGATCGATTTTGTTTCTGATCGGATTTACCCTTCCAATGAACTCGAAGGCGATCTTTACCCATCGGAATTTTGTGGCTGAGGAAGTTCAGTGGGTTGAGCAAGAGTTGTCGTCTCGCCCTAAAGTCGGGTTGTTAATTGTAAGTCAGTATTCATTGTCTTGGACGCTTCGTAACTATTCATCATTGACTGCGCCTGTTGCCATCGCGAGTGCGGATCGATTGTCCCAAGAGCTTGAAAATGGTAAATTCACGGAATTGTATCTTGTTGATGAGCTTGAGTGTGAACTGTCTCCTGCTGGAGATTTATTGTTGGAGTCACAACTGCCGCTTGAAGTGTTTAGCTTGGAAACGATTGCAGAGCGAAGTTTTCGCCCTTTTTATCTGACTCGAATAAGCCGAATTAAGGCCTTCAATTTAGATTTAGACACTCTACGGGGTGTTGAAGCTTATGAATAGTGTTTAGTTGCAGGCGGGGCGGTATTCATTGCCTTTCGCTAGGTTGATTATTTGTCTTTCGAGGCGATGTTACCTTAGTTCAAGTTGAGTCGCAGGTTAAGAAGTGAGGAGTTAAATATGACAGATAAAGTATCAGATGTAACATACGACCTTGATTTGCTGGAGGCAAGTCGCTCGGCTTGGGAGCGGTCGGATGGGTTGCGTTTTATTTATGGTGAGTTGTATGGCGATGTGCAGCGGAACTGCCTAGAGGGCTCTGTTCTAGAAATCGGTTCTGGCATCGCGGTGAGCCGTGAATTCATCAAAAATGTCTACACAACGGATGTGACTAAGACCGATTATGTGGATCAGGCGATGTCGGCTTATGTCATTGAGCGATTGGGGCAGGCGGACTGGAAGAATATCTTTGCTATTGATGTCTTGCACCATTTGAAGCAGCCGCTGCAATTTTTTCAGAGCGCCGCAGGTGCGTTAGCACCTGGAGGTCGCATCATCTTAGTGGAGCCCGCTGCGACCCTCTGGGGACGCTTTTTTTATTCGCGGTGTCATCATGAGCCGATTGAGCCGAAGCAAGTGCAAGCACCGTTTTGTTTTGATGCGAATGGGGTAGATGGCGAATTTGCCAACATGGGCATGGGGGTCGGGTTGTTCCGTGATCATCGATCCATCGTCGCTGCGCGCTTGGCTGAATTCGGCTTAACGGTGAAGTCCGTTCGCTATCGTGATTTCTTGGCATATCCGTTGACTGGAGGGTATTCGAAACCGCAGCTACTAGCAACCAGTGTATTGCGAGTATTCATTCGGATAGAAGCGTTAATTCCTCAGTTTTTCTTTCGCTTTTTAGGCTTACGCATGGTGATTGTTTTGGAGAAAAATGGCGAGTGACTTTAGCTGATCTATCTTGCAAGCACCAGCTAGCTTAGAATTGAATCGTCGCGCTTTTCTTTGCCCAGTTGCAACGGTCTCGCGCGTAAACCCGATAGCCACAGCAAACAACGTAGCCATTAAAAACTATCGAATTTAGGTTGGAGGGATTACTCGTCTTGCGCGCTGACTTGAGCTTTATTAGTCGCGAGGATTTAAGAACTCGACGATGCCTTCGGCAGTTTTGGGGCCGATGCCTTCGACTTGGGTGATACTTTTGGCGTCAGCGGCGCGGAGCTTTTCGATCGAGCCGAAGTGTTTTAGTAGGGCTTGGCGTTTGTTGGGGCCGAGGCCTTTGAAATCGTCGAGGATCGATTCGCGCAGTTTCTTGCTGCGTAATTCCGCGTTGAAGCTGTTGGCGAAGTGGTGCGCCTCGTCGCGGATGTGTTGCAGCATGCGTAGCCCGGGATCGTGATGCGAGAGGTTGAGCGGCTCGCGACCGTCACTGAAGATGATGGTCTCGTTCTTCTTGGCTAGTCCGATCAAGGCGGGCGGTTCGAGCCCTTGGCCTAAAAAGGCCTTCAGCGCGGCGGTCACTTGGCCTGCGCCGCCATCGATGATCACTAGGTCAGGGAAGGGCTTTTGTTCGTCGTTGAGGCGCCGATAGCGGCGGCCGACCACTTCTTCCATGGCCCGAAAGTCGTCGTTGCCGATGAAGGATTTAATTTTGTAGCGGCGGTAATTCTTGCGGTCAGGCCTGCCGTCTTTGAAGGCCACCATGGAGGCGACGCAGAAGCTGCCAGAGATGTGCGAAATATCGAAGCACTCCATGCGCTCGGGGATGTTGCGGAGTCCCAGATCCGCCTTCAGTTGTGCCAGCGTTGCGCTTTTGGGCGTGGGATCGTGCAGTGGACGTTCGAACTTTCGGGTGCGCACACTGGTCTGCTCCAGCGCGTTGATGCGGTCCCGCAGTTGCGCGGCTTTTTCGTAGTCGCGGCTTTCGGCCGCGGCCTGCATCTGATCTTTCAGCTCGGTGAGCCATTCCTTTGTTTTGCCATCGAGAAAGGCGCAGGCGGAATCCACGCGTGTGAGATAGTCGGCTTGGCTTAGCTCGTTGGGGTGCTGGTAGATCTCGGCGCGGGCGTCGTCATACAGTCGCCATTGATCGGTCTCTATTTTGATGGGACTGGCGTCACTGAGCAGGATGCCGAATTTTTTACGCAGGGCAGCGAGGGTTTGGCGTAAGTGAGTGGAGTGGGCGAAGGGGCCGTAGTAGCGTGATTTGCTGTCGGTGCGGTTGCGCGTCAATCGGAAGCGTGGCAGTGGCTCGCGGCGATCGACGCGGACCAGTAGGAAGCGCTTGTCGTCGGTAAAGTCGGTGTTGTAGCGCGGCTTGTATTTTTTGATCAGCTGCCCTTCGAGTAGCAGTGCTTCGGCCTCGGATTTGACGACGATCAAGTCGAAGTCGTAGATCAAGTCGATCATGGCGCGCACCTTCGGCTGCGAGACGAGCAGCTTGCGCGAGGCTTGGAAGTAGGTGGAGACGCGCTTCTTCAGATCCTTGGCCTTGCCCACATAGATCGTTTGGCCAAGGCGGTCTTTCATCAGATAGACCCCCGGCTTGCGCGGCAGCCGTCGGACTTTTTCTTTTAGATTTGTGTGTTCTGCCTTTGGCATTTGTAATGTTTGCGTTATAAGTCTCCTGACTTGCCTTTATGTAGCGGTAATTTGCCGCGCTGTCTAGCTGCCTGTTTATGTCGAAGCCACTTTCAGTCGAAGTCATCAATTTTGGAGACGAACTCCTCGTCGGCATCCGCGAAAATACGCATCTCACTTATTTGGGTGAGCAGTTGGCGCACCATGGAGTCTCAATGACTCGCAACCGGGTGGTGATGGATGATGTCGATGAAATTGAGCGTGCCTTTCTGCAGGCCTGGGAGCATGCGGATTTGGTGATTACCACCGGCGGGCTGGGGCCGACGGCGGATGATTTGACGCGTGAGACGATTGCGCAGGTACTCGGCGTCGAGCTGGTGTTTGATCCTGAGGTTGAGGCGACGATCAAGGATCGATTCGCAGTGTTGGAGTGTGAGATGGGGCCGCATCATTTGAAGCAGTGTTATTGCTTCAAGGGTGGAGAGGCGTTGCATAATGAGCGGGGCACGGCACCCGGGCTTATTTATAAGCGGGGTGAGAAATTTTTAATTATGTTGCCGGGGCCGACGCATGAGTTGGAGCCGATGTTTGAGAAGCAAGTGCTGCCGCGGTTACGGCTGGACGGGCTGATCGGTGAGGGCGATGCTTATGTGCAGGTACGCACCTGTGGGCTTGGTGAATCGGCGGTGGAGCAGATGATGCAGCCGATCATTGAGCGACACTCAGCATTGGCCGTGGCATATTGTGTACACTACGGGATGGTGGATGTGCGCTTGGCTTGCCGCGACGGTTCGCTGCAGTTGGCTGAACTAAAGTTGATTGCGCAAGAGGCGCGGCAGATCTTCCGAGCCGACTTCGTCTGTTTCGGTCATTGTTCACTCGCTCATGTGGTGTATCACGAATTGCGCGCATTAGATCGGACGTTGGCCATCGCCGAATCCTGCACGGGCGGCTCGTTAGCGGATGCGTTTACGGATATTCCCGGAGCCTCGAGTGTCTTCGCGGGTGGAGTGGTTTGTTATACGGATGATGTAAAGGTCACTTTACTAGGAGTGCCGGAGTCGCTTATCAAACAACACGGGGCGGTGAGTCCCGAGTGTGCGGTGGCGCTGGCATCCGGAGCATCGGAGCGTTTATCGGCAGATTATGGGCTGAGTGTCACTGGCTTTGCTGGGCCAGACGGGGGCAATGAGAAGCACCCAGTCGGCACGATTCATTTCGGATATCACTCACCCGTGGGCGTGTGGTGCAAGACGGTGCATTACACCGGTGGGCGGCTCGATGTGAAGGCACGCGCAGTTCAAGCGGCGCTCGATTGGATGCGGCGTAAGCTGCGCAAGTATAAGCTGGAGGAGTTCCTGAGTGCTGAGCGGGGGCGCTAGGGGATTAATTAATTGCGCCCCTGACTTCCGCGTTGCGCTGATTGGTGGAGTGGGCACATTGATCAGCTCCTTTTCCAATTATCCATCATTCCTTCATTATTACGGCGCAGCCGTATGAGTCATGTCAGCGAAAGCCTTTACATTTATCTGCGGCGACGACGATTATCTTGTTTCTGAACGAGGTAAGGAGTGGTTTGCCGAGCAGACCAAAGACATCGCAGACGATCTGTCCAAGGAAGTGGTGGATGGACGTGCGGGTAATGTCGCCGAGGTGGAAGATGCGATCAATCGCTTTACCAGCGCAGTGCAGACGCTCTCGCTGTTTGGTGATCGCAAGGTCGTGTGGCTGAAGGATGTCAACTTTATGGCCAATAGTCAGACCGGCAAAGCGCAAGGCACTCTTGATTTACTGGACAATTTGAAGGCAGTCCTAGAGAAGCTCGATTCCACGCAGGTCGGCGTGCTGATCACTGCGCAGCCTGTATATAAAGTACGTAGCTTCTATAAATGGTGTCAGAAAAATTCTGATTTCACGGCACTGGCAGTGGATAAAAACGCGGCGACGATGTATGCCCGCATGATTCAGGATGAGTGCGAGCAGGCGGGTGTGACCATTGCGCGCGACGCGGTGCAGCTTTTGATCGGCAAGGTGAATGGCAACTCGCGTTTGATCGTGGCCGAGACCCGTAAGCTGGCGACCTATGTCGCCGACACGGGTGAGCAGATCACCGAGCGGCTGGTCACCGATCTCGTGCCGAATTTTGGTGATGCCGATTTCTTTGAGGCTGCTGATGCCTTTTATTCGTTGAAGCTCGATTGGACGCTGCAAGCACTGCGTCGCCATTTCTTTACCAATAGTGAATCGCGCCCGTTGTTGGGTAGTTTGCAATCGCGTAACCGCTTGCTGATTCAGCTGCGGGTGCTACTCGATGCCGGTGCGATCCGCCTCGGCGGGCGTGGCATCGCTAAGTCCGAGCTCGAAGCGGCGGCCCGCACCTATGGGCACCATTTCGGTGAGAGCGAAGAGAAGAGCAATCTCAACGTCTTCACTCAGAATCCGTGGTATTTAGGTAATCTAGCGGCCACCGCCAGTAAGGTGCCGCTCAAGAAGCTGATCCAATTTCAAATCGCCTTTGCCGAGGCCTTTGAAGGCATCCTCGAACGCCCCAACGAGCAGGAAGAAGTCTGTCGTGAGTTGGCGATCAAGTGCTTGAGTTGATCTTATGAAGCGTTTCACGAGGCTCCTGTGTGGGCCGCTGTTTTTGCTGCAGGGGTGCTGCAGTCTCTCGGATTCGCATATTAGCCCCGCCGCCGTGGCTCCGTATGGGCATGGCACTGTGAAGGTCGAGATACTCGCTGAATCTGATTCGTCCTGGGACGGCGCGAAGCTGCCCGCTTACCCCACCGAGGCAGCGCAGATCAGCGTGGTCAAGGTGACGATTCCCCCGCACTCGAAGTTGAACTGGCATAAGCATCCGTCCA
>Ga0115005_10003679_pt1 | contig 12251 bp, 10 predicted proteins | sample ArcOceMetagenome_FD_87163 | JGI IMG/M metagenome (GOLD analysis project Ga0115005, IMG submission 87163) | Marine eukaryotic phytoplankton communities from Arctic Ocean - Arctic Ocean - Greenland ARC118M Metagenome | ecosystem: Environmental > Aquatic > Marine > Oceanic | place: Arctic Ocean...
ACAACCACGAGTAATAGATACAAACGCAGAAACTCCATTAGAATTTAATCGAACAGGAGAAACATCTCCATAGGTTTCATCTTTAGATAAAATAACATTGATGGCGTCTCTACCTTCATTTACTTCGGTCAAAAGATTTGGAAGGTCTCTGTAAGCATCTGGCCCAACAACTAAATCAACAATTTTTTCTTCTTCTAAAAATTTTTCTTTCAGACGTTCTGCCATGCAGCCCAAAACACCAACTTTCATGGTTGGATTTACTTTTTTAACAGCATTGTATTTTTGTAAACGTCTTCGAACAGTTGTCTCTGCTTTTTCTCTAATTGAACAAGTATTTACTAAAACTAAATCTGCTTCTTCTAATATTTGAGTGGTGTTATATCCTTCTTTATCAAGAATTGAAGCAACAATTTCGCTGTCGTTCATATTCATTTGACAACCATAACTTTCTATGAAAAGTTTTTTTGTGTTTTCAGCTCTTTTTACAGTCACAAGCGCCTTTCCTTGTATCTTTTCGTCTATTATTTTTTCTGTGTGGTTCATCATATTAATTGAAGACAAATATACAACCAAAATAGAAAAAATATGACACATTGGCAGAATAAATTACGCTAAATTCCTGTTAAAATCTGAGTAGATTTATCAGAAAAAACAATATATATAAAAAAACTCTCTACTTTTGCAATCCTAAACCGAGTTCTTTTAGGTCTTAATTTAAGCGAAATAACTATCATATATGGCAAAAAATTTAGTAATTGTAGAGTCACCAGCAAAGGCAAAAACTATTGAAAAATTTTTAGGAAAAGACTTTCAAGTAGAATCAAGTTATGGTCATATTGCAGACCTACCATCCAAAGAATTAGGGATTGATGTTGAAGGAGATTTTAGTCCAAAATATATTATTTCAGATGATAAAAAGCCAGTTGTCAAGAAATTAAAAGCTTTAGCAAAAAAAGCAGATATTGTCTGGTTAGCTAGTGATGAGGATAGAGAAGGAGAGGCAATTGCGTGGCATTTGAAGGAGCAATTAAATTTAGAAGACAAAAACACAAAACGTATTGTTTTTCATGAAATTACTAAAAAAGCAATTCTAAAAGCCGTAGAGAATCCTAGAGACATTGACTATAATATGGTTAATGCTCAACAGGCAAGAAGAGTTTTAGATAGATTGGTGGGATATGAATTATCTCCGGTCTTATGGAGAAAAGTTAAGGGAGGCTTATCTGCAGGAAGAGTTCAATCTGTTGCGGTTAGATTAATTGTTGAAAAAGAAAGAAGTATTCATGAATTTAAAGCCGAAACACATTACAAGGTAGTTGCTCAATTTTTTAATACTGAAGGAAAATCGTTTAAAGCAATTATTCCAAAGAATTTTGAATCACAAATATCTGCTGAAGCATTCTTAAAATCCTGTTCTATTTCAGAATTTTCAATAGCTGATTTATCAAAAAAACCTGCAAAAAAATCACCTGCAGCACCATTTACAACATCAACTTTACAGCAGGAAGCATCAAGAAAGTTAGGATATCCAGTAGGTAAAACCATGCAAGTTGCTCAGCGCTTGTATGAAGCAGGACTAATCACATACATGAGAACAGATAGTGTAAACTTATCTGTTGATGCAAGGGATGCAGCCGAAGAAGAAATTACTAATTTTTACGGAAAAGAATATAGCAAGCAGCGTGTATTTAAGTCAAAGGTAAAAGGGGCTCAAGAAGCTCACGAAGCTATTAGACCAACCAATATGAAATTACATTCCATCGATAAAGAGTATGATCAAAATAGATTATATGATTTAATTTGGAAGAGAACATTGGCTTCACAAATGAGTGATGCGCAGTTAGAGCGAACAAACGTTAAGATTGAGAATTCTGAAAATGAAAAAATCTTCACTGCTAATGGTGAAATGATAAAGTTTGATGGTTTTCTAAAAGTATACCTTGAGGGCAATGATAACGAAGACGAGGAAAAAGCAGGAATGTTACCTAATTTAAAAATTGGAGAGCATTTAGAATATAACTTTATCAATGCAACACAGCGTTTTACAAGTCCACCATACAGATTTACAGAAGCATCTTTGGTAAAACAGTTAGAAGAATTAGGAATAGGAAGACCTTCTACGTATGCGCCTACAATTTCTACAGTACAAAGAAGAGGGTATGTAGAGAAAGGACAAAATGAAGGATTAGAAAGAGTATATGAGCAAATAATTTTGACTAAAGGGGTGCTAAAAACGCAGACCCTAAGCGAGAAGACAGGTGCTGATAAAAATAAATTGATACCTACTGACATTGGAAATATTGTAAATGATTTTCTAGTAACTAACTTTTCTAACATTCTAGATTTTGGATTTACAGCTAAAGTAGAGTCTTCGTTTGATGATATTTCTGAAGGAGATGAAAACTGGACAGAAATGATTAAAGGTTTCTATTCGAAGTTTCATGAAAATGTAGAAGACGTAAAAGAAAATGCAGAAAGAGAAAGTGGAGAGCGTATTTTAGGAAATCATCCAGAATCTGGCAAGACAGTTTTAGTTCGTCTTGGTAAATTTGGACCAATAGCTCAAATTGGAGCACCAGAAGATGAAGAAAAACAATTTGCAAGTTTAAATAAAGACCAAAATTTAGGAACAATAACCATAGAAGAAGCTTTAGAATTATTTTTATTGCCAAAAACGATTGGTGATTATGAAAACAACGAAGTAGTAGTTGCGAACGGACGGTTTGGTCCATACATTCGTTTTGATAGTATGTTTGTTTCTTTAGAAAAAGGAGAGAACCCAATGTCTGTGGATTTAAATAGGGCAGTAGAGTTAATTGAAGCTAAGCGAAAAGCAGATGCTCCGGTTGGTTACCATGATGAGTTTCCGATTCAAAAAGGAGTTGGAAGGTTTGGACCATTCCTTAAATGGAATTCAATGTTTATTAATGTCAATAAAAGATATGATTTTGACAATCTCTCACCAACTGACATGACAGAATTAATTGAAGAAAAGATTCAGAAAGAAAAAGACAAATTGATTCATCATTGGGAAGATGTTGGAATTCGAGTAGAAAAAGCTCGTTGGGGAAGGTTTAATGTTCTAAAGGGAAAAATAAAAATTGAACTTCCTAAAACCACCAATATTGATAAAATCACAAAAGAAGATGCTGTTAAGATGATAGAAGCAAAAACTCCTAAAAAAAAGACAGCAAAAAAGAAGCCAACAAAAAAGAAATCAGCTAAAAAGAAATAATTAATCATTATCTTGCAGAAAGATTTCTAAAAAATAAATGAACGTTGATTTTTTAACTCCCGTAAAAGACTCCCTAGCTATTCACTCAGCAATGTTTTCGTCAAAATCACTTGGCGCAATTATGCAATTACATACTCAGACAGATGGTTTTCCAAATTTAACAGATGTAACTGTTGCGATAGTTGGCGTGGAAGAAGATAGAAATACTGAAGATAATTATGGTAGCGGAACAGATTTACATCACATCAGAAAACATTTGTATCAGTTATTTCCAGGAAATTGGAAGACATCAATAGCAGATTTAGGAAACATAAAAAAAGGAGATTCAATATCAGACACACATTTTGCTGTAACCTCGGTTGTTGCTGATTTATTAAAGAGTAATATCCTACCAATTATTATTGGAGGAGGTCAAGACACTACTTTTTCAAATTATAAAGCTTATGATCAATTAGAGCAAACAGTAAATTTAGTAGCTGTAGACAGTATGTTTGATCTAGGTAGCATCGAAGACGAATTATCCTCAAAATCTTATTTAAGTAAGATAATTATGGATGTGCCAAGCAATCTTTTTAATTACAGTAATATTGGCTACCAAACATATTTTAATTCACAAGAAGAGATTAATTTAATTAAGAGTTTGAATTTTGATGCCTACCGACTAGGTGAAGCTAAAGATTTAGAAATAGTAGAGCCTGTTTTTAGAGATGCAGATATAGTAAGTATAGACATTGGAGCGATAAGACAAAGTGACGCTCCAGCAAATAACAATGTATCTCCAAATGGTTTTTATGGTGAAGAAATTTGTGCAATTTCAAGATATGCAGGTATTAGTGATAAAGTTTCGTCATTTGGTATTTATGAGTACAATTCAAAACATGATTCTAATCATCAAACAGCTCACTTAATAGCTCAAATGATATGGTATTTCATTGAAGGCGTTAATTTTAGAGCAAAAGACTACCCATTTACTACAAAAGAGCATTATCAAAAATTTACTGTAATGTTAGAAAATGATGATCCAATAAACTTTTACAAGAGTAATAAAACAGGAAGATGGTGGATGGAGATTAATTTAATAAAAGATAATAAATATAAAAGACACGCGTTAGTACCATGTACCTATCAGGATTATACAGAAACAACTAAAGAACAAATACCAGATAGGTGGTTTAAAGCGCAAAGAAAAATGGTTTAAATTAAAGAGATTTGTAATGTTATATTAAAATGCAATTATTACATTGTATTTTTACAAAAAAAACTTTAGGTTTACGAACTTTTTTAGGTAAGATAATAAAATATGAGGAAAGCAACATTATATGCACTTTTAATAACTATCATTTACGGATGTGGATCCAATGATAGAGGTGAATTAGTTGGAGTAAAGTCTAAAAAATGGTTTAGCGAGCGACCTTTTGGGATGGTTTCTATTCCAAGTGGATCTTTTACAATGGGTCGTCAAGACGAAGACATAACAGGGACCATGTCCGCACCTGCAAGAACAGTAAGTTTAAGTCCTTTTTTTATGGACGAGACAGAGATTTCTAATGCTGAATACAAACAATTTGTTTCTTGGGTAAAAGACTCAATCGTAAGAGTTGAATTAGCCGATATGGCTGATTTTGCATCAGGAGGAAGCCTAATTGATGCGAATGGTGCTCCCATAACAGGAGGTGTTTATGACTTCTCTTATGCGGTTTTAGACACAACAAATGCCAATGCATATCAAAAATATATGCTAGAAAATTATTATGATTTTGATTCTATAAAACCATTGAGTTGGGAAAATGATATTCTTTGGGATACTAGTGATTACCCAGATGAGTATTATACTGAAGTGATGGATTCATTATATATCAAAAAAGAAGATGCAAGGAATGGAATTAGAACTTTCAATTCTAAATATTTAAACTACACTTATTCCTGGTTCGATGTAAATGCATCTATAAAAAGCACAAAAAATAGAAAAGAATTTTTGAGAAACGAGACTCTTAATGTATACCCAGATACCACAGTATGGGTAAAAGATTTTAGTTATTCTTATAACGATCCAATGCACCAAGATTACTTCTTTCACCCCGCTTATCAAGATTATCCTGTAGTAGGAGTTAACTGGTATCAAGCACAAGCTTTTTGTAATTGGAGAACAAAAAATAAAAATGATCGAACACGTGATAATAAAAATTTCGTTCAATCAACAAGTTTTAGATTGCCAACCGAAGCAGAGTGGGAATATGCAGCTAGGGGAGGGCTTGAATTTTCAAAATACCCATGGGGTGGACCAAACACGACAAGTGACAGAGGTTGTTTTTTAGCTAATTTTAAACCAGTAAGAGGAAATTATGCAGTAGACGGAGCTTTGTATACAGTAGAAGTTCAATCATTCAATGCAAATGATTTTGGATTGTTTAATATGGCTGGGAATGTCGCAGAATGGACAAATACATCTTACAACCCTTCTTCATACAACATGGGCTCTACGATGAATTCTAACGCGGAGGACAGGAACAATAAAAGAAAAGTAATAAGAGGAGGTTCTTGGAAAGATGTAGCATATTTTTTAGAAGTTAGTTCAAGAGACCATGAATATGGAGATACCGCAAGAAGTTACATAGGTTTTAGAACTGTTCAGAGTTCACCAGGAGCCCAAGAAAAAAATAAATAATTAACCTCTAATAAAATAAAATAAAATAAAACAAAATAAATAATTATGGCACAATCAAAAACAACAAAGAGAATCTTTAATATGGCCTATGGTATTGGAGCTGCAATAGTAATTTTAGGAGCTTTATTTAAAATACAACACATATCAATTGGTCCCCTAACGGGAGGTCTAATGCTAACTATAGGAATGGCTGTTGAAGCTATTGTCTTTTTTATATCAGCATTTGAGCCTATTGAAGATGACTTAGATTGGACAAAAGTATATCCAGAACTAGGTAATGCAGACGGAGAAGGAGCTGGATTAAACGGTATGCTATCTCAAAAATTAGATAATTTATTGAAGGAAGCTGAAGTAGATACTGAATTGATGACCAGCTTGGGAACAAGTATTAAAAACTTTCACACTGCATCAGAAGGTTTAAGCATAGCATCAGAAACAATTTTGTCTACATCAAAATACAATGATCAGGTAGAATTAGCTGCCACTCAGATGGAGTCTTTAAATGGTTTGTATCAAGTACAGATGGAGAATTCTAACAAACAATCAGAATTAAATAATTCAATGATTGAAAACACGGAACGATTAAAAGAACAAATGGAATCATTAGCAAGTAATTTATCATCTCTTAACGGAGTATATGGTGGGATGCTTTCTGCAATGTCTAGTAAATAATTAGTTCATTTAAAACTTAAAACACTAAACGTATGGCAGGAGGAAAATTATCCCCAAGACAAAAGATGATCAACTTAATGTATCTAATCTTTATTGCAATGTTAGCAATGCAGATGGATAAAAAGGTTTTGTCATCATTTGGCTTTATGAAAGAAAAAATTGAAGATGCAAATGTTGCTTCTACTACAAATATTGATAATATTTTATCAAGTTTAAAAACAAAGGCAACTGATCAACCAGATAAGTTTGCAGACTTAAACACAAAAGCACAAGAAATAAATAAGTTATCTGAAGACTTATTTGTCTATATGAGTGCTTTGAAAGATTCTATCCTAGCAGATACTGATGATGAAGACAAAGCTAATTATGAATCCATGAGTGGTGGAGATAGATTAGATGAAATGTTCTTTAAAGGTGAAGGATTAACTGTAAAAGGAGAAGAATTTGTTGTAAATATTAATACCTATAGAAATCAATTGTTATCTATTCTAGGTACAAACGTTAACCCAGATTTAATAACAAATGTTAAAAAACGTTTCAATACAGATCCTGAACCAGCTAGAGACGATGATTCTCCTGAGATTCCATGGATTTATAGCAGATATGAAGGGATGCCAATGATTACTTCTTTGGCAAATATTACACAAATTCAAGGGGATGTAAAAAATACGGAAGCAGAAATTTATACAAACCTTTTAGGCGGTCAATTAGAAAGCGAAGTTTCTTTGACAAATTATGAAGGAATTGTAGCCTTAAATAAAACTGCATATTTTGCTGGAGAGAGAGTTGAAGGTAAAGTAGTTCTTGGTAGATATGATAACACATTAATACCTACCGAAGTTATCTTAAATGGAAGAGATGCTACAGATAAAGTAGAAGATGGTCAAGTTATGGTTGATATTCCCGCTGGAAATGTTGGCTCTAATAGCATTAAAGGAACTATCACATTTATGCAAGATGGAGAACCAATACCAGTACCTTTTGAAAGTACATATTCTGTAATTGCTTTGCCTAGTGAGGCAGTTATTTCAGCTGATAAAATGAATGTGGTTTACAGAGGTCTAGACAACCCTATATCCATATCAGTTCCAGGAGTAGGTGACAAAAATATTACCCCATCTGTAAATGGAACCAATAAATTAACCAGAACAGGTCTAGGAAAATACATTTTAAATCCTGGTGCTGGCGATGAAGTTGTGATAAACGTAACAGCTAAATTAAGTAACGGTAAGTCTATAAAAACACCAAAAACATTTAGAATAAAAGATATTCCTGCCGCTGCAGGTACAGTTCGTGGAGAATTTGGAGTGGTACCTATGCCGAAATCTAGTTTAAGAAATACTCCAATTGCAGCCGAGTTACCAGATTTTGTTTTCGATTTACAACTAATTGTTCAAGGCTTTACGATAAAAGTACCCGGTCAATTAGCAGTTAAATGCGTTGGAACAAAGTTAAGTGCAAGAGCAAAAAAAACACTTGAGAAGGCAAGAAGAGGAGACTTAATTACTATTTTTGATATCAAAGCCATTGAAAAAACAAAAGGTACACGTATTAAAAAAGTATTACCGGTGAGTATACAAATTACAAATTAGAATCATAAAATATAAGTAGTATGATTAGGAAACTTTTTTTTACAGTTGTTATCACATTATTTGCTACAAGCTATTTAAATGCTCAAGCTAATATTTTAAATGCTAGCAGTGCAGATGGTATTGGCAAACAATCAAAAGAAAAAATTGCAGCAGATAATGACAAACCATTAGCTTATGGTTACATAGATGATAGAGATATCCTTTGGTCTAAAGTAGTTTGGGAGTTTGTTGATTTAAATCAAAAAATTAATCTTCCATATTATTTTCCTATTGATACTTCTAACATATCAAATGATAGACGCTCTTTATTTGATACTCTTTTAAAAGGAATTAGAAAAGGTGCTATAAAAAATGTCTATTCAGATTCATTTTTTACATCAAAAATAACAGGTTCAGAAATCGATGAAAAGTTAGTTAACATTCGTTTAAATGGCGATTTTCCAGATACTTTTAGAATTAAAACAGAAGATATTGAAGGCTACATGATGAAAGGAATGTGGTATTTTGATAAACGCTTAGGAGAATTAAAGTATAGATTGTTAGCGTTAGCACCAATGGGTAAAGATGTATTAACTCTTGGTTTACCTGATATTGAAGATGAGGAATTATATGAACTTTTTTGGGTTTTTTACCCAGAAACTAGAGAGATATTACATGCTGCAAAGGTCTTCAATCCAAAGAATGTATCTCAACCTATATCTTATGATCATCTCTTAAATGCTAGAAGGTTTAATGCCGTCATAGTTAGAGAAGAAAATGTTTATGGAAATAGAAAAATTGCAGATTATATAAGAGGAAACGCCTTGTTTCAATTGTTAGAGGCTGATAGAATAAAGGAGTCTATTAGAGATAAAGAAATGGATATGTGGAATTATTAATTCAATAATTTTTTCATAAATTTTAAAAAGCGTTTCGAATTTCGAAACGCTTTTTTATTGTAAAAGAGTATTTTTGAACTGTGAAAGTAGATTATATCATTGTTGGTTTGGGTCTGGCAGGCTTAGCCTTTGTTGAAGAATTAATTTCAGCTAATAAAAGTTTTATTGTTTTTGAAGACGATTCACAGACATCTTCTCTAGTTGCTGGGGGTGTTTATAACCCCGTTATTTTAAAACGATTTTCACCTGTTTGGAACGCTAAAGAGCAACTAGCAATAGCACTTCCTTTTTATGAAAAGCTAGAAAAAAAATTTGATCAAACTTTTGATCAAAAATTTACTATTAAAAAAGCTTTCAAATCTATTCAAGACCAAAATAATTGGTTTTCAGCATTTGATAAACCAACAGTTGCACCTTTCTTAGATGCAGAATTAGACAATCAAGCTTATCAAGGAGTCTTAGGGAATCATCTTTTTGGAAATGTAAAAGAAGGTGGTAGAATAGATACTCTCAAATTGGTAGAAATCTACAGAAAGTATTTACAAGAAAATAATTGGATTCGATTTGAAAAATTCAATCATAAAGATATTTTTTTTGAAAATACTTCAGTAAAATACGATACTATAGAAGCAGCTAAAATTATTTTTTGCGAAGGCTTCGGACTAAAAAAGAACCCCTACTTTAATGATCTCCCGCTGGAGGAGGTTAAAGGAGAAATTATTACTATTGTTGCACCTGAACTAGAAATTGATTTTCTGTTAAAATCAACATTATTTGTACTTCCATTGGGAAAACATCATTACAAAGTCGGTGCTACTTTTAATCATAAAGACAAAACTTCAATACCATCTAAAGAGGGAAAAGAAGAGTTAATTGAAAAACTAAAAAAAGTAATCACCGTACCGTATAGTATAGTCGAGCAATCTGCAGGCATAAGACCAGCAGTAAAAGACAGAAGACCTTTGGTTGGCAATCATGCTAAATACAAACAATTAAGTGTCTTAAATGGCTTAGGAACTCGTGGAGTTATGATAGCGCCAACAGTTGCTAAGAACTTATTTCATCACATAGAATTTGGTCAAGAATTAGATAATGAAATAGATATCAAACGATTTGATAAAAAATAACTTATGATCTATAGCTCACAAACATATTAATCCAAAGAACTCTGGAAAGTCTTAGGTTTATTGGTATGAATAGAATCAGAACTGCAAAAATTGTGATAAAAGATGTTAAAAGAGCAAGATTCAATATTAATTTTGAAATAATAAAAGTTACTATACATAAAACAACAGTTATTCCATAACTTACGTACAATGCTCCAAAATAAAAAGCAGGTTCAATCATATATTTTAGGTGACAATAAGAGCATGACTTTTCAATTTTATTTACCTTAAAAAGATTCATTGAAAATGAGTACTTAAAAAATTCACCCCCATGACAACGTGGGCATTTTCCTCTTAGAATACTGTAGATTTTAGTTCCTTTTTTTAACATTATGATTTTATGATAAAAGTTCCTTTGTTGTTATTGGGTGTAAAAATACTTAAATTGAGAACAAAATAGTGTTGTTTAATTTAATTCAATAAACTACAATACTTGAGACATTACCATGTTACTAACGATTCATAAAAACATGAAAATTTAGAAATACGATTGTATTCTTTTTTTACCTAGTTTTGCACCAGAAAAAATGATAAAATTTAATGCTTAACGTACACAATTTAACAGTCTCTTTTATGGGGACAGATTTGTTTTCAGGAATTACTTTTAAATTAAATAAAGGAGATAGAATAGGTTTAATAGGTAAAAATGGAGCAGGAAAATCTACCCTATTAAAAGTACTTTCAAAAGATATTGAAAGTAGTGCGGGGACCATGGCTTTTGATAAAGATATTCAGATAGGTTTTCTGCGTCAAGATATCGATTTTGTTGAAGGAAGAACCATCCTAGAAGAAGCCTATCAAGCATTTGAAGAAATTAAAGAAATTGAGGTAAAACTTGACTATATAAATGAACAATTAGCTACTAGAACAGATTACGAAAGTGAGGAGTATAGTCAGTTAATTATTGACCTAACAGACCTAACAGAGCGTTACGAGTTGTTAGGTGGGTATAATTACCAGGGAGATACAGAAAAAATATTACAAGGATTAGGGTTTCAAAGAGAAGACTTTGATAAACTCACCGATACTTTTTCAGGAGGATGGAGAATGCGTATAGAATTGGCAAAACTTTTGTTACAAAATAATGATATTCTATTATTAGATGAGCCAACCAACCACTTAGACATAGAATCTATTATTTGGTTAGAAAATTTCTTAAAGTCATACGGAGGTGCCATCGTTTTGGTTTCACATGATAAAATGTTTTTAGATAACGTAACCAACAGAACTATAGAAATTTCTTTAGGTCAGATTTACGATTATAAAAAACCCTACTCACAGTTTTTATTATTGAGAGGAGAAATAAAAGAAAAACAGCTACAAGCACAGAAGAATCAAGAAAAAGAGATCAAACAAAAACAGCTTTTAATTAATAAGTTTAAAGCGAAGGCAAGTAAAGCTTCTATGGCGCAATCGTTAATGAAACAATTAGATAAGGTAGAGCTTATTGAAGTTGATCAAGATGATAATGCTGCAATGAATGTTCGTTTTGCAATCTCAAAAGAACCAGGAAAGATTGTTGTTGAGGCAGAAAAGATCAGTAAAAGTTATGGCGATAAACATGTGCTCGAAAATGTAGATCTTCTGATAGAGAGAAGTAGTAAAATTGCTTTTGTAGGTCAAAATGGGCAAGGTAAATCTACTTTAGCAAAAATGATGGTTGGCGAAATTCCATTTGAAGGGTACCTAAAACTAGGGCATAATGTAGAAATTGGATATTTTGCTCAAAATCAATCTGAACACTTGCCACCAGAAAAAACTGTCTTAGAAATCATGGAAGATGCTGCTACCGATGGTAACAGAATGCGAGTGAGAGATATGTTAGGGTCGTTCTTGTTTGGTGGTGATGCAGTTGATAAAAAAGCAAAAGTACTTTCTGGAGGTGAGAGAAATAGGTTGGCATTGTGTAAATTATTGTTGTCGCCTTTTAATGTTTTAATCATGGATGAGCCAACAAATCACTTAGATATTGCCTCTAAAAATGTGCTAAAAGAAGCATTAAAACAATTTAATGGAACCTTAATTTTAGTATCTCATGATAGA
>Ga0115005_10003681_pt1 | contig 12249 bp, 10 predicted proteins | sample ArcOceMetagenome_FD_87163 | JGI IMG/M metagenome (GOLD analysis project Ga0115005, IMG submission 87163) | Marine eukaryotic phytoplankton communities from Arctic Ocean - Arctic Ocean - Greenland ARC118M Metagenome | ecosystem: Environmental > Aquatic > Marine > Oceanic | place: Arctic Ocean...
CCGTTGCCGTTGGCATTGACGTTGCCGTTGACATTACCATTGACATGATTGTTATTGAGTGCAGCATGATTTGAGTATGAATGTTGATCCAATTGCTGCTGTACTGTGGGTGGAAATATGGATGTAGGAGCATTATTGGTATTCGTATTGGTACTGGTGTGGGTGGTTTGTCTATTAGGAACACCAAAATAATGATCCAGTGTTCCCACTTTGGTTCCCGACGACGTTACAGATGAAGAATGAATGTTTGACGTATGTGCATGTTGTGTCCTGGAATGATCTAAATTATTCATCTGCGAACTGTAAGGATTGACATTTCTGTTGTTGGCCATGCTGGTAGTATATGCACTGGTGCTTGTGCTTGTGCTTGCATTTGCAGTTGCAGTTGCACTTGTTGCTGTATTAATGTTTCTCTTGGCAGATGCATAATCGTGATCAAAATCTCCCTGGCGATGGTGATTGTTCCCATCAACGTCTTGATCAAAGTATCCTTCTGGCGGTTCAGTCTGCGGCGGTTCATCTAAATCTGCATAATGATCTTCTACATCTTGATAGTCAATATCAGGTTCTTCGTGTTTGTGTTCGTGTTCGTGTTCATGTGCATGTTCTTGATCCCCAGGATGATTGTGGACGAGGACGGTTCTACTAGCGCTTGGCTTCCTATCCTCGCCATGATTGCCCTCGTGCCCATTGTCAAATTTTGGATTCACTCGCACTTGTGATCCATCCTCCTTGTTTTGCAATTGCAATTGCAATTGCGATTGCGATTGCATATGCGATTGTCTTCCAGTTCTCTCCTTCTTGTGAAATTGAGAAAAAGAAGTCTGCTGTGTCATATTGGTTGGGTATTGCGATTGACTATCCGCGTACTCATCCTGTCCATTCACAACTCGCTCTTTTGTTTTCTGCAATTCTTCAATTTCATCGTCTAGTAATTGAAGTTCTTCTTGGGTTTGTTGAACTTGTTTCCGAAATTGGTTGATCTTTTCTTGATGACATATTATGAGGTCGAATAGTTCGCTGCATTTGTCACGTTTTTGTTGTTGCAGTGCTTCTTTGTTGGAGAGGGAGATGATTATTCGTTCGATTTTATCAGTTGATGCTGGTGATAATAAGCCTTCCATTTCCATTTTTTGTTTGGATGGTTTGGTTTGTTGTACAGTACTGTCCGTACAGTTTTTTCTATGGCATGCCTAGCTATTGCTATTACTAGTATGATAGCTATCAGATAGCAGTGCTGTATGTTCTACCGGTAAAATAAGTAATAACTTGAAACTTGTTGTCTTCTGACGAGTGATGAGTGTATTATTTATTATTGATTATTAGGTGGTGGTGGTACAGGAAGGAGGAGGAGCGCCAAATTTTCAACAAATTTGCTTCCACGACTGGAACTAACTGAGGTCGACAGTCCTTATCCAACACGGGTCTTTGGACGATTTACGAGAATTTACTAAAACGTTCCACACCACCTTCCACATTTATTAATTGAATGTGAAAACTTGGCACATTCAACATAGGAAAAAGGTTAAAAAAAGACTGTGCATACACGTACTGTAGTGTATATATATATATGTCCTGTATGCAGATTCTAGCTAGGATGAGATTGTCGAATCATCGAAGCTGGCAGCACTTTGACCTTGATATTTCTCGGGATCTGGCAGTGATGATGGTCGTTCAATTTAGATTTGTGTTGGCTTGGGATTTGGGAAAATGGTCTCTTCTTTCTTCTCTCTCCTTTTTTTCTGAAACTTAAACTGTAGAAAATAAATAGACGTCCACAACCGTAACCGTAACCAGGAAGGACACGACGACAACAAAGGACAAGTAAGGCTGGACTTGCAAGCATTAGTTAGTAGCATCTACCACCGGTACTAGCTAGCTAGCATCTTACAATTTACCGACGCCAAAGGCCGAACAGCCAATGAGCAATAAGAGACAGCTCAACTCTCACTCGGATTTACAACACAGTACCAAACGTAGAGGCAATAACAGCAACCAAAACGATACCATGTCAGCTACTAACAGAGGAAGAGGAAAATGGGGAAGACAAGGCAGTTCTAGTTCCGTAAGTTTCATGTCTCGTCACGCGTACGTAGGCTGGTCAATGCTGTACTGTTCTGCACTGTACTCCTGCACTGTCCTGCACTACCGTACTATAGTGTACACTGCGGTGATAGTACTTGATTATATGCGAAGATCGTGCGTTCTGCATTGCTTGGTTCAAACATTAATATAAATTTGTGGACTTTCCATTCATTCGTTTCAGCAGAAGCAATTTGAAATTGGAATACGACAATTGGAATATATATATATGAGTGATACAATATACGTAAAGTAGTGCCTCCAGATACCTTGACTGTTGAATATTTTCAAATCATTGTGTTAATGCAACATTTGTCTCTTTCTTCGAATACAAACTTACTTCTTCTCCTCCATCATTATTTCCCTGGAGCAGTCCGACGAGGCATCCGCCAAGGAAATATATGATCAAATTGCAGATCCAGATGATAATTGCTGTAGTGCCTCCATGGAAGGTATGTACGTTCGCTGTTCATGCAATAACTACAACGCGACTCGCTCGTTAATATTGTCTGCTCACTTCTCTTACCACCTCAACTGAAACTGCATCTGCATCTTCTGCCAACAAACATCAAACGTCAAACATCAAACATAAACGCCTTGAACAAACAAACACAACACAGGCATCTCAAAACTATGCGAACATCTCGATATTGATCCCGTCGAAGACATTAGAATCTTAGTTCTATTGTATAAAATGGGAGCAAACTCCAAACCGGCACAAATCTCAAGGGAAGAATGGATGAGTGGATGTCAAAAACTTGGATTGGGGGATATCAATTCGTTCAAGGCGCTTTTGCCTTCGTTGGAGTTGGGGTTCATGGAACGGGCTGATTTTCGGGATTTTTTCAAGGTTGGTTTCTCTTCTTCATGTCTTGTTTTGGTTTGGTTTAGTTTAGTTTGGTTTATTGTCATTTCATATTCATATTGGTTCTTGGTGTTTGGCAACAATTATTTTTCATGCTCTTGCTGATTCCACATTCCACATCTCTCTCTTTCTCTCTTCGTGCATTCTACAGTTTTGCTTCAAATTCAATCTGGAAGGAACGCAGAAAACACTCGACAAAGATCTCGTTGTCTGTCTCGTTGACATTACGCTAAAAGAACGCATTGCCGGCGATCGGCTGGCGAATTTCAAAGAATTTCTCAATACCACCAAGGATGTTTCCTATGATAGAATTACGCTGGATCAATGGATTTCATTCTTGGATTTTAGCATTGATTGTCCGGATTTGAGTGTATATGATGAGGACAGCAGTGCTTGGCCTGTTCTGATTGATGATTATGTGGATTTCTCGAATGGAATGAAGATGTAGATTGAAGTTGGGTGATTTATTCATTTCGGAATAATGTGGCGTTATTTTGGAGATTGGATTGGGATTTGGGATTTGGTATTATACCTTATTTACTGTTGTTTACACACAAATTCAAGAATGGAAGCAGGATGAAGAGGTTCTCAGTTTTTTTCTTTTTGAGTGAAAATTTAAATAGTAATTTGAAGTTAGTTCTAGGACCATATTGAATATTGAATACAAATCATTCGTGGCTTTGGGTGACTGTGTTGTACTGCATGTACACGATTAGATAGATATGATACATGACTGTTATTATTCAATTATGCGTGCGTGGTATGTGGTATTGTAATTGTGGTCGTAGTAGTCAATATTCAGACTTCGGGTTTTCTCTTTGTGGTGGCAGGTACCCACGTATATACAGTAAATTATTTTTGTGCATTATTGTAAAAGTGTCATTCCCTTCCTTCACTATTGTGATAGAAGAGGGCACATTTGATTAAAATCCGAATTGATAAAAGCAATTATCAGCATAGTTTTCCATAAAATCAAGGAAGAGAGCATGGGAGGGTTCATCCTGGACCTTTGCCATCTTGATCTTGTGCTTCTTACTAGAAGTGGCAGTAAGACGAGCACTGACTGGCTTGATTAGTTGAGGATCAATCTTCTCATCATGGATGGCGTGTCCATGATCTTTTCCAAAGAGAATATCTACCTCGTCGTGCACAAGGTTTTCGGCAATGTGTAGGGCCTTCTTTTCGACTTCCACAATGGCATGCAAGAGATTATCCTTAACTCTGCCAAAGTTGTCTAGGTTGCTTGTGAGCTTGGTCTGGTCGACCTCTTGGTGGTTCTTCTCGGCAAGACTGTGTCCATGATCTTTGCCAAAGAGAACATCCACCTCGTCGTGAACAAGATTTTCGGCAATATGTATAGCTTTCTTTTCGACTTCCTCAATGGTATGGAAGAGATTATCCTTGGCTCTGCCAAAGTTGTCTTGGCTGTTAGTGAGCTTGCTGGTCTGGTCGACCGCTTGCTGGTTCTTGTCCGCAAGTTTGTTTTTTCTCCTGATTTGGTGGTGATGATTGCAGCTTGTTGTTAGTCCAAATTCAACATCTGGGATACCCACTAATATGAATAATCCCATTCTCGTTCATTCTTCTTACCTCCTCCCAATACCAAATAGCTTGAGATCCTTATCCACTGAAAGCATAAAGTTATCAGGATGGGCGTCAGCGCTGGCCGTAGGCAAGCAGATGAGGATGAGGAGGATGGCAAAAAGGTTACGTGAAATCATTGCTGAAGTTTATAAATAGGCTAGCAAGAAGCAGTCATGTACTACGCGATCTCTACTTGGTGTTCTTTTTATTTTACATGTGTTGATTGTTTAGATTTTTAGAGTTCGCATTGTGTCAGAATTTTGCACAAATCGCCATGACCCATGACACTTCGTAGTAGCATTGAAAAAGGCAAGATACCGTTGCGTTTTCCTTGCTGTAATAAAGAAATGCACTCCCATAGGTAGTGCACCTTTTTTAAATTCCTTCGCGTTGGCCTTTCAGTAATTGAAATTCAGAAATCAAATTACCATGTTTCCTGGTTTCCAATGTAGAGTTGTCGTTTTAACCCCTACAAAAGCCAAACTGGAGCTTGCTTATTAGCAGATAGAAGCTTGTCGCCAGGATCATCGTGGATTGCGTGTCCATGGTCTTTGCCAAAGAGGATATCAACTTCATCCTGTACTAAGGTTCTAGCCACGTTGATAACCTTCTTTTCTGCTCGTTCGATGACGTCGAAGAAGTGCTGCTCCGCTTCCTCGAAATCATCGGGCCTTCGTATACCCTTCACCTCTTGCGTCATCTCGGAGTTCTTAGCCATCTGAGTGGAAATTCTCCTACTGCAAAAGATGATTAAGTATGGAATAATAATAGAAGAGTTAGATGCGGCTGCTTGAAATTTAGATTTGATACAGTATTTATAGCATTGAAGAAGTTATTTACCTATTTAGATTCACACCAAAAAGCTTTAAGTCTTTCTCCAAGGGGAGGTTGAAATCGTCAGCCAAGGATGAGCCGTTAGCTCCATTCAAGAGAGCGATGAAAGCAATGAGTGTGTAGCGAGACTTGTGCATTGTTATTACTATGTTTGAATATGGAGAAAATAATACGATCTATTTTTAGATTGTGAGATGGGAGATGTGAGAAAATTTTCTCAATTTTTCTCGCACATCTTCAATCTCAAATCTGGCTTGCGTGCGCGCTGGCAGACAGCTGCCAAAAAGCTAAAAATGTCAACAGACTGACACCTCGACATCAAGCTCGTTTGAACCAGTATTCGTGTAAAAACAAAAGAAAGCTAATTTTAAGTCTCTCGAACAGTGGAGAGTTTGATATTGTGAGAGAATTCAAAGGTGTCGTGTGCTTTTCCTGCACTTCTATCCACAGTGACAATCCTATCTCCTGCCTTCACAATACCGAGTTCTTTTGCTGTTCTGACTGCTTCGGCTCTCAAGAATCCCATTCTCGTTGTACTACTCTGAGGATCCATTTTACTCTGCAACAACATGGGCAGAATTGATCTATGAAGCTGCAGTCTTCTTGCTACTTGCTCATCTGTACAAAATGCGAGGACGGGCACTGTAGGCTTATGTTTGGCAACTGCCCTTGCAACACTCCCAGACATTGTAATCAAAATAATCACTTTTGCATTCATGTCTTTTGCACTTCTCACGGCAGAGAGTGCAATCGCATCCATTTCCTCGTCGAGATAGTCAGCTCCATGTGGTTTGAACTCATCTCTTGCATTACAACGTGAATTATTCAAAATAGTATCAGCCTCTCCAATCACACTTCCCATTGCGAGAATACTCTCCATTGGATATTTACCAGCAGCAGTTTCACCTGAAAGCATGACAGCATCAGCACCATCAAGACAGGCAGTACCAACATCTGTCACTTCTGCCCTGGTTGGACGAGGGTTCCGCTGCATCGAATCAAGCATTTGGGTAGCAACAATAACAGGCTTTCCTACATCATTACATTTTGAAACCATCATCTTTTGCGCAGCAAATACTTTTCTGAATGGGATTTCAACACCAAGATCACCCCTCGCAACCATGATTCCGTCCGATTCTTCCAAAATTTCATCGAAATGATCAACACCCTCCTTGTTCTCGATTTTGGAGATGATGAGTGGACGCATGTATGATCCCGCGGGATCTGCAGACTTTAACTCTGCAATGCACCTATCGAGGTAGGCGTGCACTGACCTAACGTTTGCAGCAGATCGGATAAATGATGCAGCAACAAAGTCACCACCATTTTTACAAGCCCAGAAAAGATCTTTCTTGTCTTTCTCAGTCAAGGCAGGCAGGTCGATCGAGGAGTTTGGTAAGTTGACGCCTTTGTTCTTCTTAATAGGACCCCCATTGAGAGCGACAGCCATGACACTCTTGTTGCCTAAAATTTCTGTTACTTCCAATTCAATAAGACCGTCGTCGAGGAGGATTTTAGACCCAACTGAAACGCTTCTTCCAATGGATTTATAGTCAATCTGAATACGATGAGGCCCTTCGGGAAGGGGAGCTACTTCCCCAGAAACATCATCAGTCGTAATTTCAACGATTGCTCCCGTTTCAATATCGGCAACTTCCACCTCGCCCTGCAAAGGTTGAGTTCTAATCTCGGGGCCTTTCGTATCTATGAGCACAGCTCTTAGGTTTGCAGGCATATCACTATCAACTGCGCTTGCCGCTAGGTGATGGTGACGACCGGGTGCATTTCGAACTAGATCTACTAGCGTCTCGGGATAAGTGTAATCAAGTCCTGCATGAGAAAAATTGATTCTAGCAACATTCATGCCACTACCGACAACTAGTGTATGATGATACAGTATGGGTGTGGTTACAGGTTGGTTGCAATTTTAGTAAACAATAAATAACATTCAAACATATGATATTAATAATATACACTAGTAACAATATATCTCAAATAATAACTCACGTTTGTCAACCATTTCCTTCGAGTCTGTGCTGGGGCCAAGAGTACAGATGATTTTTGTCATGGTACCAGTAGGCTTCGTATCTTCAAATTGATGCAAGAACCTTGTTGTTGTTCCAATGCGTTTGAGTGGAAGCCTTGCCTGCAAAGTCGCCTGCATCGCCTTGGTGAGAAACATGGTCATCCTTTATTAGTTTATTAGATTAGGGTGGGTACTGTACTGTGCGTTCTTTCTCTGGGGCTACAAAATGTAAAATGCAACTCGAGATTTGATAGCGATCTTTGCCGAATGAGCGAGAGGCTGTTGTGGCGCCGGTACTTCGTACATAAAAGAAAGAGGAAGAACGGAAGTTTGAATGAGAATGTCTCATTATTCGGAATGAGGCTATTTAGGTGAAGGGCTATTTTGAATTTGTTGTTGGCTCGCTGGTGACTGGTGACTGGTGACTGGTGAAAGAAACATTGAATTGATAATTGATAATTTTACTTTACTCATCATTCATTCAATTTGCAGTACGTACAAGTAACTTCTTACCAGTACCAGTGCATCACTTCTCGTCACTGGAGGGTGGGCCAATGCAATCGTGGGGTGGAATATCAAAACATGGTTGACTGTTGCAGGAATACAGTACCTGCGCTACTCTCTACTGCGTTGAAAACTTTGCAAATCTCATTGCCTATCAAAACCTTTCGCCGCTTACATACAACATCTTGAATCAGACAAGGACTCTTTCGGCTGCATTATGTTGTTATCTACGCCTACTCATGGGGAAAGTCCAAACAAAGCTACGTACGTGTAGGCTACAAATCTTTTCATTGTTTATTTTATTGGCGTCAGCGTGGTCAATTTTGCCCACTCGGTTCTGGTGGAAGCGTCAGGATGCTGCAACGCCGATTGAGAATGGCGCGGAAGAAGAGGACAGTTCCAAAATTGAATTGAAAAAGAGTAGTCACAAAGTATGCAGGAAGCGTCAAGAAAGGTTTTGCGTTTATATTTGGATTGCTTCTTTCGGGCATTCTACTGGCAATCATGAGTGAAGATGGCGATTGTGGTAAAATTTCGATTGAGCATGTCGTTGTGGCTGTTTGGTTGGTTTGAGCCTTTGTATGCATTCTGCGTTTCCAGCGCGATAAAATAAAATCAAGTGTAAGTAAGGTGTACTACAGTAATCAGAAGATTCATCGGATTCGACTACTTTCTTGGCTTTCGTCACATGGACATGGGCCAATCGTCATTCACGTTGTTTTTCAACATAGGTGTAGTGGAAGTGGATGATGACAATAACTTGCGCAGTACAATAATACACGCCCGTTGCAATACGATGACAATGAATTTACTCTGTTTTGCATATTTTGTTATAAAAATTATGATCACTTGACAAGAGTATTCTCATCCTCTGGTGGACCTTGCGCGCGTCGTGCAACTTCGTCAATATATGAGATAAGAACAGCATTGATTGCTTCATCATTGCGATATTTTTCAAGAACATTTGTAAGAACATTCATCATGTCTCTGAGCTGGTCGTGATTGAACGGAGCAATATATTTGGGCCCTTCACGTTTACTCTCCACATCTTTCACAGCCGAAACGTTTGGCTTCAAGTCTTTGTACTTAACGATCGAGTGCCAAATGCAAGGAATTTCGCCAGTTGGTCTACTTTGCACACCATCACTTCTGTTCAGAAAATCTGCAATAGATATCGCCATGTCAGCGCCCAAGTCATCGTCGGTGAGCTTTTCATAAGAGACAACAAGTCGATTTACAGATTGATAAGTGTCCATCCAATATTCAGTATGTCTGCGCCACACCTGCATTTGCCTATCAAAATTATCATTTCTCCATTTGATCCATTCTTCCAAGGGTGCTCTTACAGAATGACCAGCTAATCCATTTTGATACTCATAAATAAAATTGTAGTAAGAAGGGATTGAGTACAGTGGATCTCGAATCAGCAAGATCGCTCTCGGAATTGAATCGGCTCCAGGTAGTGGACGTCCTTCGTTGCTTGGATAATGAGTTTTGATTGAAACGATGTTTTCATGCCCATTCAATTGAAAGTCATCTCCGGTAACTATTCACAATTCACAAAATCGGACAAGGGTCAGTTTCCTATGTTACGCATGTGAGAGCATACAAGAAAGCAAGTATATCAGTATATTTCACCTACCAAGCCCGGTCATCGCCTCGATTAGCTTCCACGTCATTTTTGCTCCAGATCCTGGGTAGCTTGCAGTGAAAGTGCTTTGAATTGGGTGGTCCGGAACGTTTGCTGGTTGAATATTGCATGTTCCATAGTTTCGGATCCTTTTAGGTTTGACCGCCTGTTTTTCTTTGATGCCGGTAGGAGCGATGTTTGTCTCGTGGCCGCTGATGATACCTTCTTGAGAATTTCCGAGAGATAGATGCATTGCAATCAACACAAGAATAACAAAAAATACCACTGTACAAGCAGCAGCTTTCTGCTGCTTGGGTTCGATGCTGGTCTTGAACCTTCTTCGATAATTGCGATGAAAACGTTCGTCCGGATTTTCCTAGAAAAGAAAGCTCAAACGTTTTAGCAGAGATTCTAAACACAAAATAAAGTCGAGTAAAAAATCCTTACCATTCTTCTTGATGGGTTATTTTTATGTACTCGCGTCGAGCTTGTGTTTCTAAGGTTTGCAACCATTTACGGTCGTCGTCGGTATGATAAAAGAACAGACATCGGACATTCGAACATAGAGCTCTACGCTCTACCGGGTACATACTTACTGCCAAAAAAGGTAATGAAAAGTGCGACTTCTGCTTCTGCAATTTTCAGATTGGATGTCTGTATCGGTCATTATGACCGCAAAATAGTCCGCCGTCACAATTTCTATTAATTCACAAATTCAAAATGTGTAGAGCACTTTGAACTTAGTTCATCGGCAGATATCAATAAAATATTAGAATGAGAATTTTGTCAGTTTAGTTATTTAATATTTAATGATAGCATCTACGACGTTGAAATGAACTTCATTGTTGAAGAGTTCACCTGATCAAAGATTTCTGGAAACGGAAATGAAACGGCAAGTTCAGAAACTTTCTCTCCTTTCTCCATAATCTGCGAGTTCGCAAGTGATGAAGCCTCCATACGTTGCCTTTCAAGCATATCTCGCTGTAACCATGTGCAAATAAGCATTAGAACAATTGCACGTATAGAAGTTGCAGAAATAGAAAAGATGTGAAATGAAAGGACTTACAAGTGTCTCGCGGTGGAATAGCATTTCCTTCGTCATTTCTTCGCTAGCAACCTCAGTCAACTGACTTTTGGTATGACTACTTGTCGAACCATCATAGCCCGAGATTGTATTCATAATTCTTTCACCGCTGGAGACGATAGCACTCCTGAGGCGTTCGTGTGATGCCCTATGGTGCATTGCTAGTGCTCTCCTCGCTTCAAAATGCGACTGCTTAATGTTTGTTGAAGCAAAAACAGTGCCTTTCTTCTTATAAAATGGATCTTGAACACCTGTCCTCACTGAGACCGAAGGCAGGCTGGTGTATCGCATGAACTTTGGGCGTTTTCGCTTGTGGCATGTTGCTAGATACTCTTGCATTTCCTGATGTGCTTTTCCTGATACACCTTGAAAATCTTCCATTGGAGTATACACTTTCAAGTCCATTACAATTCTGCCCTCAGATGCAACCTTTCTTAAACTCGCTAGTGCCAACTCGACTTCAACTGTAGATACCAGAAGGCATGTAATGTTTAGTTTGCGCGCTTCTGTACTTGTGTAGTATTGCATTCAACTTTGAACTTACCTTCTTGCAATACTCTCTTCTTTCTAGGTACTGGAACCTTTCTCGCTAGTGCCAACTCAACATCAACTGCAGATACCAGAAGACATGTAATGGTTAGTTACGCGCTTCTGTACTTGTGTAGTATTGCATTTAACTTTGAACTTACCTTCTTGCAATACTCTCTTCTTTCTAGGTACTGGAACCTTTCTCGTTGAGTTGACTTCTTGCAATATTTTCCTCTTCCTTGGCACTGTGGGCAGTTTTGTTGAAACTGATGCCCTACCTTCACTTTCTATCGTTGTCCTATCCACTTTCTTAAATTGAACCTTCTTCGGCTTGGTTTTGCTTATTTTGGCCACCGGCTTCAATGCACTTTGAACGATTTTCTTCGCTTCTTTGGACTTGCTGAAAAACTTAGTAATTGACTTCGAAGTGTCAATGGTAGCCAATGGAGCCGGAGGTGATTCTGCTTTCTTCAGCTGCTCTGGCGATACGGCTATTCCTAAAGGTTCGGTAAGTATGTCGCAAGGTGTTTTCATAGATGGAGAGGATGTGGTATCATTGTTGCCCTGGACTTGTTTCCTAGAAATGGGGGATCGGGATTGGGCTTGGGAGACATTTTCTATTTGGCTATGACTTGGTTCTTTCGGAATAGCAGAAGCAGCATTACTTATAGAAGCATGTGTTGATGAAACTTTTTTCATTTTCTTTGGCTCTGGGGTGATCATTAAGTCCATATTATTCATTTCTTTTCGCCCTTCACTGGAAGGAATAACGTTACGATTCGATTTAGCAATAGGGGTAGACATAGCCGAAACAGGAGGGTTCTGAGCTGTTGGTGAGTCTATTGAGGAGACAGCTCTCTTATGGTCATCTCTTTTTGCGGACGGGGGAGATTTTTTTGAGGGCATGATTGATACCGGAATAAGTTCTCTTCCAGGCTTATTCTCCTTGATAGATGCAGTTTCCTCCCCATTCTTACTTCCCTTGCCATATCCGGTTTCCTTTACAGCCTTGATTCTTTTATTGTGAGCTACAAGAGCATCTGCCTTGATAGATGCAGTTTCCTCCCCGTGCTTACTTCCCTTGCCAGATCCGGTTTCCTTTACAGACTTGA
>Ga0115005_10003683_pt1 | contig 12245 bp, 14 predicted proteins | sample ArcOceMetagenome_FD_87163 | JGI IMG/M metagenome (GOLD analysis project Ga0115005, IMG submission 87163) | Marine eukaryotic phytoplankton communities from Arctic Ocean - Arctic Ocean - Greenland ARC118M Metagenome | ecosystem: Environmental > Aquatic > Marine > Oceanic | place: Arctic Ocean...
TATCTTCAACTATCTTCTTTTCAACAACATGATGAATCTGCAATCGCATCATAACTATCAATCAACCTTACATTATCAATACAGTAGAACGACACAATTTTGCTTGGTCTAATAGTATCATTATTTTAAAAAGAATGCGTTCTATCGCTGGATTACTCATGCTGACCAGCTTGCAGGTGCAGGTAAAGTTACTCACTGCATTCACACTTCCATTTCTCCATATTCCAAAGCCACTGTCACTGCCACAGACGCATACTAGTAGAACATGCCTCCAGGCCACTATCTCCAATATAGAATGTGCATCCGTATCGATGGCAGGGATGGATCCCGACTCCCCCGGTAAAGTCAACCAGGATGCTGTCTTCCATTCAGGGAGTGCGACAGCGCCTAAAACTGGAAGGTTTGTATACGGAGGGGTTCTGGACGGACACGGTAAAAAAGGTCATGTCCTCAATGATTTCTTGGGATCGAATATTCCCAACATTCTGCAAGAAAAATTGGACGCATATGGTGATGGGAATCAAACTTCCATACAGGAGATTCTTATAGAAACGTTCGAGAGCGCACATCTTGCAGCTAGAATGGATGAATCCGTTCCGGCCGGGAGATCGGGGACTACATGTGTGGTTACCGTCATAGATACGGAAAGTGGCATGATTTTCACTGGAAATGTAGGTGACTCGCGAGCGATTCTCGCGGTGAAAGATAGTGATGATTCAGACTCGGAGTGGAGAGTGATGCCGTTGTCGACGGAGACGACTACAGAGAGGGAAGATGAAAGGGCGAGGATTGAACGAAATGAGGGACGTATTGATAGTGGTGGAAATGTGTGGTAAGACTTGCCTCAATTGTGTCATCTTCGAAGTCTAGAAGAAAAGGAGGGAAACACCTTGTTTAACGTCGTGACTAACTTTTTCCAATCCAAATGGTATGATTCTGTTCAGGTATGGACCTGTGGGTATTGCAATGACTAGAGCTCTGGGGGATGCTGTAATGAAGCGTGCAGGAATAATTCCAACTCCCGAAATAACCTGTTTGGATCTCGACAAAGAATTTGATAATTGTAACGGCAAATGTACGGTGCGAGTTTTGATTGGAAGTGATGGTATTTTTGACGTTGTGAAAAACGAAGAAGCAAATGCACAAATAAGTGGAACATCACTACAACAGGGATGCGAGCAGTTGGTGGAGGAAGCAAGAAGAAAATGGAAAGCAGGGCTACCAATGGATGTTCGGATTGATGATACTAGCGTTGTTTCCCTGAGCTTTCAATATTCAAAGTAAAGTAATAGTATCTTTCAATAAATAACACATTGATTATATTGTAATAACTATGCCGACTAGTAGGGCTTATGTTATAGTATCTGATCTTACTGTAGCACTGTAGCGTAAACGCACGAGAAATATGCGTTCCTATCATTCAAAATTGTATGTTCATAGCTCTGTCTCTATCGTTTCTTGCACACAATTGCGCCGAAGGCCAAAGCACCGAATCCCATCATCCAACAATGAAGAGGAGTGTTCTTGACGAACGTGTATGGGCACATGCATGCCTTCTTTTTTATATTTGAATCGGTAGATAAATCGATGTAAGGCAAATCAGGCATCGCATCAAGTGTGCCGCTGTTTTTCAAAGACTTGACAATTTCCTTCACCAATCCTTGGATCTGTACTGATCGGGTTGTAACTGCTTCCAAAACCTCTTCGTGGCTTGCGGGTGGACCTTCGTCGCCATGCACTACAACTTTGTTTGTGATGAGCGACAAACAAATAACTTTCATCCCTGAATGATGCGCTGCCACAATCTCTGGAACTGTGCTCATACCTACGCAATCTCCGCCTATGCCTCTTAGGAACTTGCATTCTGTCCGGCTTTCGTACATCGGACCCGATACAAAGCAATAGGTACCATTCGACCTCATGAAATCATCCATTTCCATTGTTTTCGCTGCACCAATGACAATGTCTTGCAATGACTTATCAAATGCATTGCTTGTCGGCGGAAAACGAGGCCCCAACTCATCATCATTGGGTCCAACAAGTGGATTCTTACCTGCTAACATTGGCAACGCAAAATAATCCTGGACACTCACTATATCTCCAACATTATAGTTTTCGTTGATGCCACCGGCAGCATTGGTGGCAATCATCAACTTGACACCAAGACAACGCCTAATTATGTCAACAAATGATTGCATATTTTAACATCAGTATTCTTTGTTCTGTAGCAGCTAGAAGGGAATAAATGACAGAATTGAAACTTACATGACTCTAGCGGGCAATGCCACTGTTTGCATATCATAGCCTTCATAACTATGGAAACGACCGCGAAAGCACATTGCAGGGCATCCATCAAGGAGTCCGAATACAACTTCACCTTTGTGACCAACTACTCCTGTACTGGAGGGAAATCCGGGAATTTGACTATATTTAATTGTGACTGTGTCTGTGAGAGTCTTTGAGAGTCCCGAAAGCCCACTGCCGCAGACAATTCCAATTAGAGGTATTTGAGCACTTTTTGCTGCCAGCTGTGCCTTGAGGAAGGCAGCAGCTTTCCGATAGGGTTGGAATGTTTCTGTTGAACTCATTGGATCTTTTATGAACTTTGAGGTTCTCATTCATGTTCGAGGCGAAAAAATGATGATTGATCATCCGACAAGAATTCTGATGTGTTCGTACTCAAATCAATCCACTCGGGGGGGGGGATGTTGCACCCCCTCTCGACTTCCATCATTTTCAAGCGAAAGAAAGCGACAAGAAGAAGGATGAGGAATTCAGAATACGAGTAAAATAATAAAGAATGATGAAGCATCTTCAACCAATTAGGAGCCATGATTGATATACAACAAAGCAACAGTATTCCTGCTTTTTATTTTACCACGGGGGACAATGTAATTCTTTGAATTCTAATAGGAGTCCTCGCATCCTACCTACCTGTGATAGCCTCAATTCCTCAAGTTCAAAGTATGAATGCAAAGATATCACTGATTCAGTGGTGCTGCGCGTGCAGGGGTTTGAGGGATCTTTCAATAGAATCAATCATTGGTACAAACATCGACATTCGTTTTTTTAGAAAGGCAAAGAATGCTCTTCATTCAGCAAAGGCAATAAAGCAATTCCAATCATAGTTAATTAATGGTGCAGAACAATCATTCAAACTATCTACAGCATGGCAACCTTGGGGTTTGGAAGATCACTAGAGCGTGTTTATTGAGGAGAGAAAGATAGAAATTGTTGGAAAAATGACCCTATTTTATACTCTTAGGTTACAAAAGCTAATCAACAATGCTAGAAAACTTCATACTTCATGTTATAAAAATACCTTTCACTTCTGAACGTACGTGTTAATTAAAAGTTGATAAAAATAAAGGACGACGACATACTACGGACACGTATTCGTTCAGGTCATGAATCCCAACATCTCCAGAGACCGCTTCCGTCATGTCGTCAAAAATAGCAACGTAAACAACAAACACCATGTCGCTATAATAAATACAGCTCAGCATATCATCATGTACACTAACCCATTGTCTGAAATCCTAGAATTCCCAGTTACGAAGTTTTATAAAATTGACATATTGATTATTATAGACATTTACGTGTAGCTATCAGCGGTTATTTTTCATCAGCGATGTAATCATCTTCTTGCTGGATTTCAAGCTTTGATTTTTTTCCCTTGATCTCTAATCGGCGTGTGGTTACCATTTCCTCATATTCCTCCATCTTTTCTGGGTTGCGACGACGTTCAACCATCAACCTCTGTGCTTCTTCTTCCTCAGCTTTTCTCTGTTCTACAAGCTGAATTCTTTGTTCCTTGCCCTCATCACCAAAGACGTTTTTCAAATCATCAAAGAAGCCCATGGACAATTGAGAATTTTGGCTATTTAATGATTGTCTGGAAGGTGCGAAAGCAGAAACGCTAGCGGCGAGGCCAAGGAAAAGGACAGCACGGGAATTTCGGATCATTGTTTATTGGGAGAAATAGTGTTGATAATAGAAGTGTATCTGAGCTTGATCTGAGTGAATCCAGCGATGTGTTTTGTTGTTGTTTCAGTTTATGACATACCAAATATTGAGGTGTACCATACTTCGTATGTACCGTATCATCAAATCATACTCGCGTACATAGTAGTTGAGTGATGTTGTGAGTGACCACACGGTCAGCGTCACGATGACGTGTTTTTTAATCTTTGTTGGCTAGGGGTTCTTTGTTTGAATCATTTTTTTCTCGAAGTACAAGTAAGTTAAGTTGTGTTCGAAAGTTGAAAGTACATACAGTTCAGATATAAGTGAACAACAATGATGTTGGTAAGGATTGATCGAGCTACTGATGAAAGAATCCAAATTTTAATAATGAAAATCAATCAAGAATCAATATGCATTTGCACACGTGCGGTTTTCAGCTTTAGTATTTATCAGAGGCAAAAAAATAAAAGATTCAGTTTTATAAACTTCAGATATCGCTTGCTCAATCCTAATTTTCATGAAAATATTGCATGAATTCAATCTTTCTTTCCAAACATGTTCTTGACGTCAGTCCGAATCTCCTGAAGACCTTCACTGCCAAGTCTGCTTGAAGTTGGGTCTCTTTCAATGTCAGAACCAGCCTTTATTTTCCCTTCAGATCGAAGCTCTTTCTACTTCTTCATTGGGTCCATGCCGCTGCTGCCCTTTTGAAAATCCCGCAATTTTTTCTGCATCCATTTTTTCTGCGCATCTGCACTTCTTTCTCGTATTGTTCCATCCTCTCCAGGTTTCGGCGGCGTTCCATTATCTCTCTTTGTGCTGCTTCCTGTTCTCTTATCTGTTTTTCTTCATAGGCTGCACAATTCTGTTTTCCCTCATCACTAAAAATAAGGCTAAATCATTGAACAACCCCATTTTCATTTGCGTAGATACTGGACCTTTGTGCAAGTGCACAAAAGCACAGGTGTTGGTGCCAAGACCAGAGCTGCGATAGACGTAATAATTTTCATGGTGAATCAACAGGATTATGGCGACGGAAGTCCACACAGGTGGTGTGCAACATCGATTTGTAGAAAGAAGATGCGCTGTGCTTGCTTGTGCTGTGCCATCAGAATTATCGGCATCGCATCGCGTCGAGTGACTCAATTTTAATCAACCGTTTCTGTACTGCAAATCCAATTTCGCACCGGGTGACAGAGGTTCGACTGGACCATCGTAACTACCAGTACAAACTATTGTGTACCCTTTTCCAATTGCTACTGACTGTGGACGGCCAATGCCGACCCCATCCACAATAGTTCCAAAATTGCAATAACCTGGATTTGATGTAAAAGATACAAAATCTTCATCAATATCATGACCAAGACACCCATTTTCATTTGATCCCCACGAAAACATTTGACTGTCACTCGTCAAAGCAGCGTTGTGGTGACTTCCGCAAATGACCTTCTTCAACATTACGTGTTTTTCACGGAAAAAGGGAACAATTGCAGGAAGCATCGAAGTTGTTCTATCTTTGAGCGCTAATTGCCCGCAATATCCCGAACCCCTGGATATGTATTTGACTTTGATGAGCAATCCTGCAAACAGTGACAGCATTAGGTTTCAAGTAACTTACCATGTATATAACCACCCACTTCGTTTCATTATTGGCGCTGCAGCGATGCAGGCGCTATGCCATGTTCCACAAGAAATATCTATGATTTGAAGACCTTGTAAAGAGTTGATTTTGCAAGGTACACCTCTATTATCCAAATCACCCAACCCTAACCTTCCACCATCATTTGCTCCCCATGAGAAGACATTTGAATTTGATGCAGCCATGGTATGTTCTGAACCGCATGCTATCATTTTGATTTGAACAGGTATATTGACAAGTCGGGGAATAGAAATTATTCTTGAGGCGTCAATTTCACCTAGTCTTCCATTTGCCGCAAGCCCCCACGAGTAAACCTGCCCTTCACTTGAAAGTGCGCAACAGTGCATTTCGCCTGTATCTAGCTCTTGGATGAGCTTTCTGCGTCCATTCTTCATCATTGAAAATGAGATCAAGTCTGGTAATGTTTGTACTTTAACTTCTCCATTACCAAGGCATCCACTGCTTCCACTTCCCCAAGAATAGCAGACGCCCGTCTTACTGATTGCACATGCGTGATTCAATCCGACAGCTATGCTTGTGATATCTTCTTCTTCCAGACTTTCCACATACTGCGGAGATTCAAAGTTGGATCGTTTTTCTTTGCAAGGAATTGCCATAGGTCCCATGCCACCAGCACCCCATGTGAAAACTCGATGAGATTCTGATACAGCAAAAACGATATCATTTCTCGTTGATACTGCTCTGAACCCTGCACCTCTTGACTCCGGTATAACAGTAAAAAATTGTCTGTGTTCTAAATCACCCAAACCTAATTGACCGCGATGATTCGATCCAACACTGTATATAGCACCTTTCATCTCGAGCTCTGAAAGTGCTTGTATGCGCCTCTTTTCGATTTCTTCAAGCTTTCTTTTCTCTTCGATTTCTCTGTCCAGCGAAGTTTTCAATTGCTGAGTCAACAATCTCCTGCTACCTCCTTTCAAATCTTCATTGCGAGCTTCGAGGTGATGACGTAAATGAGCCCGTGGAAGCTTTTGAATGTCTTCTTTCTCCAAGAGAAAAGAAGCATCGCCCCATGGAATGTCATCCTGTCTTCTGAAAGCCTTTAACAGCTTCACAGCTTTCGATACTGATAAAATGTTTTCCATCCCTCGGGAATGAATGATCCAGCAAGGATCCAGCCACGAAAAAGCAGAAAATGAAGTATTATAATACAAGGTTGACGATTTACGAAAACACGCTAAACTGGTTCAGTAAACGTGTGCACACTAAAAAAATTACATTAGATGGAACTAAGACATTCATCTAAACGATTTGTCGTACGTATGCTCCCCGTTTATATTCTAATTCAATGAATTCAGCCACTCTCTACATCCTTGAGACCTTACTTTGGCGTCAAAATCAGAAACACCATCGACCTCTCTCAGAGCATGCAAGATGTGCCCAGCAGCTTCATCGCAAACACTAATGATATGCTCAATCGAGTCGTCCTCAAATGTTTGTTTGGGTAACACCCCCTGAAAATGGCGAATAGTGACATTTTTCTCAACTCCTTTGGTCCTACTTTCGCGCTCTTGTAATTGAATGGTGTGCTCCAAAAATCCACAACGTAGACGATAGATTGACTCCATCACAACAGGTAGCAAAATACTTGTGCGATTGTAGCGCTTTCGCGAGTTACCAAGTGAATCGTTTCCAACCATGTTCAAAACGATGAAGCGGCAGGCAGCCAATACAGTATACTCGGCAGTGGATTTCAAGCACGGGGAAATGAAAAAGTTCGAAGCAGATCCGCTTAATGCCATCCCAATGGCCCCCATGTAAGCACACATTGCACGCAACAAAGGTACAAGTGCTGGTTGTGTACCTGCTGGCGCCTTCGCTCCATCTGTAGAGACAATGCGAAACATTATTGAGCGATAGTGCCGTTCACTTAGCCCGAGAGGATAATTACTGTCAGAATGACCGTTAGAACCACCGAAACTTTCAAGGAAACAAATCTTCATTAGATCGTCTTCGAGCGAGGTGTGACCGCAAATCTGGCCTCGTTCTATTGCATGCTTGATCAGGAAGGTCGTGGCATCATTCCTGACCATCTCCTCTTCCTCCAGATTACAATCCCTGGCCATTTGTACCTGCACAGTTTTGAAACCTCTCTTCTTTGGCGCGGTTGGTAACATTATCTTCCCATCTCGATCAATTCTCAAACGAGGAGAAATGACATATTCTAGGATATCACGACCCATACCTGAAAGGATCACCTCTACCAGCACATCTTCAATCTCGCAGTCTTCCGATCTGGCTTCCGCAATAAATCGATTCACATTGACACCTGGTTGCATTAATACAACTCTCAAAGCAATGTCAGAAACCATAATGTACATTGACATCAAAAACGTCGTCGGAAAGGAAATCACCAAGGCATGAGCTACTGTGAAAAGCGTTATGGATCCACCCGCGTTCCAAAAGGCACCAAAGATACAAAGTGGTGGTATTATTGCCCAGTAAAATAGAAACCCAGAGCATTGAATTTGTTTCCATAAAGCACCAAAAATCATCCCTGGGGTTTGACTTGTTGGTGAAATCTCGTGGTAGTTCTCGGAAGTCATGTATGTTGCAATGAATGTAAAACTGGATAACACCGCACAGCAGAAAGTGGTATGGCGAATGATGACTTCATCCGTATTGCGAGCAAGCAAAATAGGCGACACGAGAGACTGGGCAAACAGAGCACCGCAGAAGATATGAAGAAATATTTGAAGAATAGACTTCATCAGCAGAGGCGATTTGTATCTTTTCGGACCTTCCTTTCCGTAATTCTTTGGAGTTTGCGAGGAATTTTGATCTTTGTCCTGCGCAAGCAATTGATCTAAGATACGCGTGAATGAGGACATATTGTAAATGAATTTCTCGTATGGATTATTTGGTAGAGGAAATGTCGAGCATTGCGCTGTGTAAATCAACATGGAAATGAGGTGAGCGAAAGAATGATGGATGCAATAAGACATTCAATGAATCTTGTTTCTCAAGACATGCAAAAGACGTACCTATTGCGCAAGGCCCGACAAATCGTAACGCCACGAGAACACTCAAAAACAGGATCCCCAGAGAGAGTGCACCACAATATACAAAGGGGTAGAAGAGTACATTCTTGTCACCAGCTGGAGAGAAAACAAAGTACAAAAAATACCGACAAAATCCCACAGCAAAAATTGAAGCAAGACCGAAGATCCTGTCACGGCTTTGAAGAGCGTCTGCGGACTTTTGCGGTGACGGGGAGAGTTCCTTTATCTTCATGCAAATCATTACTGTGATTCCAACAGAGAGGATGATGGCAACGAATGCGTGACCTCTGGTGATTATATTCAATATCATCAACAGGACCGACAGGATAGGGGGGGCGATCACTGCAGCAAGGACAGGGATGAAAAGAATAGTAAACCGTTTGTATGTGAATTTCATAGCCATTGAGGAAGTGAGATCGCTTGTTCTTCCCACAAGGTTTGTTGAAGGCCGCGAACTCAGAGTCGACATCTGCTCATCTAAGCGCTCCATTTTGACGCTGAAAGTAAATAATTTTGTGGGAGATGTTTCTATTAATCTGGCTTGGACTGGAAACTGAGATAGAATTGAGTTACTGACAGTAACAGGACTGTTCAGTTGGACTTGAAATAATGATGGGTTGTGGGTTGTGGTTGTTGAGCGCTCGTTCTCGAATTCAAAAATAATCCAAAAGTCTTCTTCTTCTCTTTTCTTTCTCTCTCGTGTCTTTTCCTTCCATATTTTTAATATCTGTCGATGCGATAGTAGGCAGGCTATTGCGGTTTTATTGCGGTTTTTGAGTATTTTGTCACAATTTCAAATTCACAACACAAATCATACGTATAATTTTCATTCATGCTTCAGAAATCGGAAAGAGAACTGGGTACTATTTACTGTAACGAGAAGAATGGAGATGGGTGGTGCTAGCTGCGATTGGATAACGGTCCGTTCATTGCCTTATTTATAAAGTCCATTGTTTTGTCCAAAAAGAAAAGGCAGCAGAGGCATGCCTGAGATCTCAGTGCCTTGTGGTTTGTACGTGATGGAATCAGAAAAGTAAATAATGATAAAATTACCTGTGGGGATTTATTCCAAACCTTCATGATAAAGTTTGAAACAAATTTTGAAACTTATTTTTAGTTGTTGGAACTCTCGGTGTAAGTGCACCCAAAGAACACTTCAAACTTTCGAACATAACTGATTAGTAAATATTTGAAGAAATCAACCAAAGAGGAATTGAAACATGACATCTAAATCTACTGTGGGCTCTTCAAGTGCCGGCATTCAAAGATCACTTTCCAACAGATTTAATCTCACTAATGCTATCCCTTCTAGAAAAAACAAGGGCTCTGGCAGACGGGTAATAAGCTCGGCAAATAATAAACCAAGGCAGCATTTAAAAAGAAACCAAGAATCTACAGACGAGAGAAAAGAGAACATAGAGAAAATACTATCTCGGACAATAAGACTTCAACAAGAGTCTACCGAGTGGAAGGAGAAGGAAGCTGTAGCTCTGACAAGAAGTCAGAGTCAGACTTGCGCCGTATGCTATGAATTCTATCGCAAAGACAATGAGCAACAAGTCATCCTCTCGTGTTGCCATGTTTATCATCCACATTGCCTAAATTCCTTTGAGCGATTCGTAGGTTTCGAAAATCGCTTTTGTCCATTGTGCCGAGCTGGATGCTACTCCAAGAAATTGACTAAGGTAGGCAGCTTGTCGCGGCAGGAGAATGCAATCATAATTATGCAAAAGGTTGTTCGAGGTCATTTTGCAAGGCAAGAGTTCCGCACCAGACTAAGATCATACTACGATGACCAGTCCAATGGAACAGATGATGAAATCTTGAACAGAATCCGGCAGAGATTTTACGCCAAGGAACTGGAAAATTTAGGAAAGAAGCTCTTGAGAGAGATAGATTGTAATGATGATTCGGTTGACAAACTAGGAAGTAAGATTGATCAATCATTAGGTATGAGCAGGGCACTGGTTCGCATGTTCGACGAGAGGCAGATGACTGCCTCGAGTAACATTAACTGGGACGTCGTTATGAAAGCAGCTTTTGAGAGGAGGAGTAGCAATGACCAACTTTGTCCGATCTGCATGTCAACCATGGAACGAAGAAAGAAAAGTGCGACATTGCTTAGTTGTTCTCACATGTTTTGCACAAGTTGCATTCAATCTTTTGAATCCTTCAACTCTCACCGAACTGAAATTGATTCTTGCCCAGTGTGTAGATCAACGTATGCAAAACTGCAAGTTATGATGTAACGATTGAAAATTTAAATACAATAATACAGTTTTTTTATAATACCTCTTTCAAAAATGTACACTCTTTTTTTGGTTGTGCGGATTCCACAGTATGATCTTACACATTTCACATCGCACTTTTCTTTCATGATCCAAAGAAGATTTCATGTTATCATGAACTTCAGCGTTCAAGTTATCATATCATGCTCCCAGATCAATGGTGAAGTAACTGGTAGACGGTAGAAGACATCATGATTGAAACTAGCGCGCACCAACTGAGTTCGCTGGCTACTGCAATATTTTTAGTGGGTGCGATGCTAACTCCGATCGTTATTGCCAATGAAATCGCAGTTCCTAATCCCATGGGGATGTTGTCTTTCACCAAGGCAATAATGGGTTCCATGGACTGCGGATAGAAAAAAGCAAGAGCTACCGACAAAATAGATGTGAAGATAATAAATGCCGGGGGTAGCATTGTATTCCTTGTTGGTGTGCGAGTATCTAGACTCAATTCGATACTCCTGACTGTGGCAGGACTCTCTTCTTCGAACACAAGGTCGTCTTCAATGATGAGAGGTTCGACTTCAAGTACAGAAGATAATGATGAGAATCTAGTATATTGATATGTTGGGAAGCTTTACATCACCTGTCCACCTCCCACCTACTGTACTCACCTGCGGTAAATGTTACTGATCTCGACTTTCCGTGATTGGAATCGTCCGATTCGGAGGTCTCAGGTGGTGTTGTATCCGATCCGTCAGACATTGGAAACTCTTTGATATTGAGCTCCCTTGTTGCTCTTTTCTCTACTTCTTTTCTAGGTTTACAGAAGCCGCCGTCGCGAATTGTGCTTCCAATGACGTTCACCGCTTTGAAAAAATTAGGCTTTTCCCCGGCATTAAGGAGATCACCGGCAGCGTCACCGTTTTCTGAGTTATCGTCGTCGTTATAAGGGTCCATAGTGTTTTTGTAGAGGGAGTCTACTTGTATTGTTCTTTGCTTCGTATCATAGGAGTTCAAAGGAAGGGTGTTTCGTGTTTCCTCAAAGATCCAAGCTTCAATCTCTGCGCATTGCTAAAAAAATTGACACCCGCGGGGGGGGGCTTTTTGGTTTCGAAGTTGCACGAGCAGGGCGTAATACTTCTTTCTTTACTATTGCCCATTGAGCTAATAAACACCTTGAAAATCCGAATTATCGATCGTATTGGCCGGATCGATCTTGGAAGAAGCATTCCAGGATTTTGTTAGCCTCGCCTCGGGCCGCCTGCCTCCTCAATGTTTTAAAAAAATATTACTTTGGCCTCGAAGAAAATTGATTTGAATTTGTAAAAACTAATGTTTATGTTCCAAGGTAATAATTATTACCAGATAGAGCTTTTTAATAAA
>Ga0115005_10003685_pt1 | contig 12238 bp, 10 predicted proteins | sample ArcOceMetagenome_FD_87163 | JGI IMG/M metagenome (GOLD analysis project Ga0115005, IMG submission 87163) | Marine eukaryotic phytoplankton communities from Arctic Ocean - Arctic Ocean - Greenland ARC118M Metagenome | ecosystem: Environmental > Aquatic > Marine > Oceanic | place: Arctic Ocean...
ACATCAATCAAGCCACTTCCATACGGTTTTGAATTCAGTTTTTGGGCAGTATTTGCTGTGACGTTGGTTTCCATCGTTTCAGCGATCGAAACTGTTGGCGATGTTTCGGCGACAACCAAAGCTGGCGCTGGACGTGAAGCAACCGACGAAGAAATCTCTGGCGCAACTTATGCTGATGGTTTGGGTACAGCTGTTGCTGCGGTCTTTGGTGGCTTGCCAAACACATCTTTTAGCCAAAACGTAGGTATCATTGGTATGACAGGCGTCATGAGCCGCCACGTTGTGACAATCGGTGGTATCGTTTTGATCATCTGTGGCCTGATGCCAAAAATTGGCGCAGTTATAGCCTCTATGCCGTTTCCAGTTTTGGGTGGTGGTGTCATCGTGATGTTCGGGATGGTTGCTGCAGCAGGTCTTAATATGCTGAGCGAAGTCGAAATGAACCGTCGCAACATGATTATTATTGCTGTGTCACTTGCTGTTGGCCTTGGTCTGAACCTTGTTCCATCCGCTGTACAGCACGTACCGGGCGTATTGCGTACATTGCTAACAAGCGCTGTGGCACCAACAGCGATCTTGGCAATTGCCATGAACCTGATCTTGCCAGACGACGTTTAATACGAACTACGTCTAAAATGATGGGGGGCAGGCGTGTTGAAACGCTTGCCCCTTTTTCTATTTTCGTGTCCATCTAGTTGGGAAAGCCAACAGAGGGTTCATCATGAAAGACGACAACTTCCTTCGCGCCAATAACGCTAAGCACATGTGGCACCCGATGGGTCACCCTGGCGAAGCGATCGAGCATGCTCCGACAATCATTGAGACTGCTCGAGGTTCAACCATCAAAGACATCGATGGGCACGAAGCGGTAGACGCCGTTGGTGGGTTGTGGTGCGTTAACCTTGGTTATTCAAATGACGTTGTTAAAGACGCAATTGCTAAACAGCTTTATGACTTGCCGTACTATTCAGCGTTTGCTGGTACGTCTAATCCTTCTGCTATTGAGGCGTCATATGCGGTATGTGAGTTTTTTGCCGAAGATGGCATGGCACGCGTGTTCTTTACGTCTGGTGGATCAGACTCGGTTGAGACGTGCTTGCGACTTGCGCGCCAGTATCACCGGATAAAGGGAGAGCCGAACCGCACAAAGTTCCTTAGCCTGAAAAAGGGCTATCACGGGACCCACTTTGGTGGCGCATCTGTAAACGGTAACAACCGTTTTCGTATTAATTACGAACCTTTACTGCCGGGCTGCTTCCACATGCCCAGCCCATACACTTATCGCAATCCTTTCAATGAAACGGATCCCACAGTTTTGGCGCAGAACATTGCCGCTGCGATGGAAGACGAGATCATGTTCCAAGGTGCGGGCAGCATTGCAGCGTTCATCATGGAGCCGATCCAAGGTGCCGGGGGTGTCATCGTGCCAAACGAGACCTTCATGCCGCTGATGCGCGAAATTTGCGACCGTCACGGCATCCTGATGATTGCGGATGAGGTTATCACGGGGTTTGGTCGTACAGGTGCGTGGTCAGGCAGTCGTCATTGGGGCGTGAAACCAGATATGATGTGCTGTGCAAAAGGGATCACATCGGGGTATTTTCCAGTGGGTGCCGCATTGATGAGTGATGCTGTGGCTGAAGTCTTTGAAAACGGTGGTGAAGAGGCTGCGATTTTCCATGGCTATACATATTCAGCACACCCTGTTGGCGCAGCTGCAGTCACGGCATGCCTCAGTGAAACCATACGTCTGGATACAAAGACAAACGCGGCAGCTCGTGGTGCCCAATTGTTTGATGGATGCGTTGCCTTGATGGAGAAGTATGACATCGTTGGCGATGTGCGTGGTGGACACGGATTGATGACTGGAGTTGAGATCGTGTCTGATGCTGCGGCCAAGACACCAATGGATATGCCAACAATGAAGAAGATACATCAAGCCACTTATGACGCAGGTGTCATGGTGCGGTTGGGTGGGAATAACATTTTGATGTCTCCACCTTTGGTGATCACGAAAGACGAAGTTGACCGTGTGCTTGGCGCCTTAGATACGGGATTGAGCGCGATTTAATCGGTATATTGGCCCATTAACCATTCTCGAAGTTGATGGGTCAGATCCGCTTATGCGGTGACTTGGCTGCTGGCAGAATCGGCATGTTTGGTGCTAGGTATTGGGGTATGGAAACAAGCAGACCCAATATCCACGAAAACCTGCCGGTTATTCGCCAACTTGATGACGCAGCAATCAATCGCATTGCTGCGGGTGAAGTTGTTGAACGACCAGCGTCAGCCGTCAAAGAGTTGGTTGAGAACGCGATCGATGCGGGCGCACGGCGTATTTCCATTGATATTGCAGATGGTGGCAAAACGTTGATCCGCGTGACGGACGACGGCTGCGGTATTGCAGGTCATGATTTGCCGTTGGCCTTATCACGCCATGCTACGTCAAAGATCGACGGCTCTGACCTGCTTAATATTCACACCTTTGGTTTTCGTGGAGAGGCACTGCCGTCACTTGGTGCCGTTGGCCGTCTTAACATCACCTCACGCGTTCAAGGTTCTGAAGCTTTTGAGATCAATGTTGAAGGTGGCGACTTAGGGCCAGTGCGCCCTGCTGCTTTGAATGGCGGCACAGTCATAACTTTGCGTGACTTGTTTTATGCAACTCCAGCACGACTGAAGTTTTTGCGCACCGACCGCGCAGAAACTACGGCCATTAATGATATAGTTAAGCGCCTTGCGATGGCGGAACCTTTTGTACGGTTTGAGTTACGAGATGTGAGTGGCGATAGTCCACGCACCACCTTCATGGCAGAAGCCGAAAATGGCGATATGTTTGATGCGTTGCATGGGCGGTTGGCGACTGTTTTGGGGTGTGAGTTTGCAGATAACTCCCTGAAAATTGACGCACTGCGCGAAGGATTGCATCTAACAGGGTATGCTGCATTGCCAACCTATTCGCGTGGCTCCGCTGTGCAACAGTATCTGTTCGTAAACGGTCGTCCTGTACGGGATAAACTATTGGTTGGTGCATTGCGTGGAGCCTACTTTGACTTTCTGAGCCGCGATCGTCATCCAGCGGCTGCCCTGTTCCTTGACTGCGATCCGAAGCTTGTGGACGTCAACGTTCATCCTGCAAAATCAGAGGTACGCTTTCGCGATCCTGGTCTTGCGCGTGGGTTGATTGTATCGGCATTGCGCCAAGGATTGGCAGAGGCAGGGCATCGTGCATCGACCACAGTTGCTGGTGCAACTTTGGGGGCGATGACACAGGAGCCTATTGGTGGTCAGCGTGTCTATCAGATGGACCGTCCCTCAATCGGATCACGTTTAACGTCCTACCAATCACAAGCGCCGGGTTTCGCGGAAATGACCCACGCCTATAGTGGGCAAGTGGTTGAGCAAGAGCAGGTGAATGAGACACCGACAGAGGATTTTCCACTGGGTACAGCTCGCGGTCAGGTTCATGAGAATTACATTATAGCACAGACGACAACCGGCATGGTTATCGTTGATCAGCATGCAGCGCATGAGCGATTGGTGTACGAGAAATTAAAAAATCAAATGGCGGTGAATGGGGTCGCGGCTCAAGCCTTGCTGATCCCAGAAATTGTTGAGCTGTCGGACGGCGATTGTGCTCGTTTGCTTGAAGTGGCGGACGAATTGGCACGTTTTGGTTTAGGTATTGAGCCCTTTGGTGGAGGTGCAATTGCTATTCGCGAAACTCCTGCCATTTTGGGTGAGGTGAATGCGCGTGCTATGATCCTTGATATTTTGGACGAACTTGCGGACCAGGGCAGCTCCAATATGGTACAAGCTAAGGTCGAAGCGATCCTTAGTTGCGTGGCCTGCCACGGTTCTATTCGCTCGGGTCGTTGGATGCGGGCTGAAGAAATGAACGCGCTTTTGCGCGAAATGGAAGTAACCCCGCATTCGGGGCAATGCAACCACGGACGCCCTACCTATGTAGAGCTGAAGTTGGCAGATATTGAACGGTTGTTTGGACGCACATGATTGAGATTTCAGGACAGAAATATGCCTTTAGCGATCCATTGATCATTTTGGGATTGGTGGCTGTCGCTGTGGTCATTTTGATCGTGGTGATGTTGATGGTCGTGGTGCGGTCGGCAGGGCGTTCCGCGGCGGCTGCGGCACCGCTGGCGAATCAGATGGGCATCCTTGGCCAGCATGTTCAGCAGCTGAATATGGGGCAGGCCGCGTTGCAAGGCGGTTTGCAAACCGTGTCCGATACGCAGGTAAATGCACAGGCCCAGATTACCAACACGATGGAAGTTCGATTAGCTGCCGTTCAACAGCAAATGCAGGACCGTTTGGCAGAGAACGCTATGCGTGCCCAGCACTCGATGGCAGAGATGCAAGAGCGGATGAAAGAAACGTTGAACGGTTCATCGAAACAAACCACGGTTAGTTTGGCGCAGCTTCAAGAACGTCTCGTTTCTATCGACAAAGCACAGGACAATATTGCGAAATTGTCTGGGGATGTTTTGTCGTTGCAGGACATCCTAAGCAACAAACAAACGCGTGGTGCTTTTGGCGAAATTCAACTGAACGACATTGTTGGTAAAGCATTGCCAAAGGACAGTTTTCGGCTGCAAGCGACCCTTAGCAACGGCAAGCGTGCCGACTGTTTGATTGCATTGCCGAACCCACCTGGCCCAATTGTGATCGACAGCAAATTCCCCCTTGAAGCCTATGAGGCATTGCGTCGGGCCAAGACTGATTGGGAGGTCAACGAGGCTGGCAAAGCGATGCGTGTTTCGGTGAAAAAGCACATCCGTGATATCAGTGAGAAATATATCATCGAGGGTGAGACTGCAGATGGTGCGTTGATGTTCCTACCGTCCGAAGCGGTATATGCAGAGCTCCACGCAAATTTTCCTGAACTTGTTCGTGATGGTTTTGATCACCGTGTTTGGATTGTTTCACCAACGACCTGTATGGCCACGCTGAATACAATGCGTGCAATTCTTAAGGATGCTCGTATGCGTGAACAGGCGGGTGCTATACGCTCAACCCTAAAAAGCTTGCACCGCGATGTTGAGTTGGTTGTTGAACGTGTCGACAAACTGAATACCCACTTTGGTCAAGCACGCAAAGATTTGGACGGAATTAGTACAGCTGCTGAACGTGCAGGAAAACGTGCGGCGCGTTTGGATAATTTTGATTTTGAAGAATTGACGCCAGAGGAACAAAACAACGTGGTGCCTTTGGCCAAGCCTGAGCCTTAATACGTCACTGAGAAGGGTCTCATTTGCACTGCAGTTCAAGATCAATCAATTTACGTTTACGCCAAAGCCCACCACCGCATCCGGTTAAGTTGCCATCGGCACCAATAATCCTGTGACAGGGAATGAGTATCAAAATTTGGTTTGCGCCATTGGCGCGCGCAACTGCACGGGTAGCTGAGGGGCGGTTGATATCTTGTGCAAGTCCCGCGTAGGTTTGAATTTCTCCCGCTGGAAGCGCCATCAGCGCATGCCAAGCTAATTTGGTAAACGAAGTGCCATGGAGTGCCAGAGGGACGTTGAGCGCCGCCCTTTGACCTTCAAAGTATTCAGTCAGTTCTGCTTTGGTTTGTTCAAGTGGTTTGGTTGTTCCAAGCCCAATCCCACCAGTTGCTTTCTGCAGACGACTGAGCTCGGCGGGTAAAGCTTTGCAATCCGTGAACTCTAGCAAGTGAAGATGTGTGTTATCTGCCACCACGATCATTGGGCCAAGTTTGGTTTGAAACCAATCAGCACGTAATAATGCTGTGTCTGAGAATGCACTGGGTTTGATCCCAACCATCTTTGCAAACGCCGTGCACGAGCGAGATCTAGAAATGTGGTGCCGAATGTACGTTTAAAGACACGCCTTATTGTAGAAAGATTATAGCCCAACGCATTAATCCCGTCCTCGGACCATCGATACGTTGGGTCGTTGTCCAGTCGTGTGAGGAGATCGCGAACGGCGGGATCGTTAGGTACCATTGCGTGCATTGGATGGCACCGTTTGCAAGGATCAAAGCTAGCGTTGATGCACTCGGATGGACTGCAGTAAAAGGTACAGTTCTTGCGCTTTGGTTTACGAGCCGGGCAGCTCAAACGGAAAAAACACCTATCGAATTTACGCCAACAAACACGCTACCATCATAGGTGGGGTCACGGTCTAAAAGGGTGGTGTATAGGTTGTCATCGTCTGGAAGGGCAAAAATCATAGCCATAGCTTAAACCTGGAAGAAAACTATGGCCGACTGAAATTGGGCAGTTATTTAAAATAAAGCCTAGTGCGTCGTTTATATGCGAATAAAGCTCTGCATGATACGGGGGAGGATACCCTTAAAGCGCAGTGGCGCGTCGCTTACCGCAAGACAAATACAATCTTCATGGATGTCCGCCATCGGCGTGTGCTCAAGGTCGCTGTCAGCGATGTCGACATCACCAAGGCCAAAATACCCATCGTCGTCTTGGAAAGCACCTTGCAAAACCATTGTCATCTCAAGGCCGTGGTGACCGTGATCTGGCATAGCTGCACCGGCTGGGATCATCAAAAGGCGTGCGCTTGCTTGTTTTGATGTTGGTAAAATAGCTTGCTTTACACCCATGCCGATGGGGCGCCACTTAATTTCGCTCAGGTCACCACCAATGTAGTCCTGCAGCGGGCTTGGAAGTATAGATGGCTTTTTGGCGATCGGTGCTTTGGTTGTTGGCACGCCTTGCTCAATCATCGCAATCGTCGCGGCAAAGCTGTCGGGCTGCATCTGAGTGTTGAGGATATCGTGTTCATCCAACAAGACTCCGCCAACGGCATCGCATGCCGCTAATTGAGCGCGGCAAGCATCACACAACGAAACATGCGTTGCGACCATAAGATTAAAAGCCTCAGGCAAAGTGCCTGCTGAGTAGCCCATCAGGATTTCATCCGTCAGATGATGTTTGATATCTATGCTCATCATTTTGTTCATTTCATCGTTTGGCGCAAGCGCTCGAGGGCCAACCTAATTCGCGATTTGATCGTGCCAAGGGGCAGACCCGTTTTTTTAGCGATTTCGCTGTGGGACAAATCCCCAAAATACGCCTGTTCTATAAGTTCTCTTTGTGCTGCTGGAAGTATTGTTAACGCCTTGCTAAGGATCTCAGTTTCTTGCTGCAGCGCTAAAACATCGGTTTGATCCGGTTCTTCTTCTGGACCCCATGTGAGGTCCTCAGGTTCCGGACGACGTTGTTTGCGTAGGATGTCAATTTTTCGATTTCGGGCGATTGTAAAGATCCAAGTCGCAACAGAAGCGCGAGATGGGTCGAACAAGTGTGCTTTGCGCCAAAGGGTCACCATTACTTCTTGGGCGCATTCCTCGGCAATGGAGCGATCGGCACCAGAATTGATTAGAAATCCCTTCACTCGGGGGGCAAAGTGGGCGTAGAGTTCTGCAAATGCTGCTTTGTCAGCGTCATCGCGGATGCGGTGGACATGAGAAATCCATAAATTACGTTTATTTACATTTTTCACGCGTTCCGAACCCACTGCAACCAAACGGGTTGCAGCCGTCTGAAAATTAACCGATCTTTCCGTCGGTAACACATTTTGAGGGCGAGCTAACATATAAAATTTACGGTTGAAGTGCTGAATTGGATCAAATTTCTTTTTTTTGCGTTTTAACATCCGATTTCGAGCGCGGCGCGTAGACTTACCAAACGCATCGATCAGGACTATATCCTCATGCCATCCGACCAAACAAACTCGACGCCTCAAAAAATCGCCATTATTGGCGGAGGTATTTCAGGTATGGGCTCTGCCTACAAACTTAGCAAATCCAAACAGGTTACGCTATACGAAGCGGAGCCGCGGCTCGGTGGGCACGCACGTACCAAAATGGCAGGCAAGCTTGGAGATCAGCCTGTCGACACAGGTTTCATCGTTTTTAATTACGCAAATTATCCACACATGGCGGAGCTGTTTGCTGATTTGAACGTGCCCGTTGTGAAGTCAAACATGAGTTTTGGAGCGTCCATTGGTGGGGGGCGCCTAGAGTATGGGTTGGCTAGCCTTGACGCATTGTTTGCGCAGCGTATGAACGCAGTGAACCCCAAATTTCTTGGTATGGTCCGCGATATTTTACGGTTCAACAAAAATGCGCTTGAGTTGGCGAAAGACCTATCAATTACAGTTGCAGAATTTTTGGAAAAACTGGGCACGGGCGTTTGGTTTCGAGATTATTACCTTTTGCCTTTGTCTGGCGCAATTTGGTCAACGCCGACGCAGAAGATCATGGATTTTCCAGCGCATGCGATGATCCAGTTTTTTGAGAACCATGCGCTTTTAAATACAACTGGTCAGCACCAATGGTACACAGTTGATGGTGGTTCGATTGAATATGTTCGCCTTCTAGAAGCTGCGCTGGTTAGCCGTGGCGTCGACATACGACTAAAATCGCCTGTACAAGCTGTGCGCCGTGATGGCGGGGTTGTTCAGGTGAAAGCTGCTGGCGGTGAGTGGGAAGCCTTTGACCAAGTAATTTTTGGTACGCATTCGGATGATACTCTGGCCTTGTTGGCTGACCCGACGACTGAAGAACAGGCAGCACTTGGCGCGATCAAATATCAACCAAATGAAATCACGTTGCATGCAGACGAAAGCATTATGCCAAAGCGCCGTCAAACTTGGTCATCGTGGGTGTACACTGAAGATGAGAAAGTGTCAGGTGATCAAATTGACCTGACTTATTGGATGAATTCGCTTCAGCCGATTCCAATGGATGACCCACATTTTGTGACCCTGAATACGAAGCGTACAATCCGAGAAGAGCTGATTTATGACCAGGTTATTCTGCGCCATCCAGTATATGATTTGGCAGCACTTGAGGCGCAGGAAAAAGTTCGCGTAATGAATGGTGTAAACAACACATGGTTTACGGGGGCATGGTTGCGTCACGGGTTCCATGAAGACGGCCTTGAAAGTGCCGTAACAGTTGCTGATGCGATCAAGGCAAAATGTTTTGAAAGGAATTTAATCACGTGACAGGCGCTGTTGATCATATCAACGGTGTGACGTTCCATAGTCGCAAAGGTACAGTGAAAAACGCCTTTCGCTATTCTATCGATTACGTTTTACTTGACGCTGATGCACCAATCAGTTGCCCGCGTTTGTTCGCACGTAATGGGCGTGGGCTTGCTGCACTAAACGATATCGATCATGGTGGCCTACCAAAGAATGGCCAAGGAAGCGCATGGGTGCGCAAAGTTCTTGCTGCACATGATGTCACTGGGGTTGCCCGCATCGAAATTTTAGCTCAGCCAAAAATGCTTGGCCATGTGTTTAATCCAGTCAGTTTTTGGTTGTGCCGCCGTGAAATAGACGATGAACTGATTGCTGTGGTTGCCGAGGTGTCTAATACCTTTGGTGAACGTCATTCCTATTTGTTACACCATCCTGATCTTCATCCTATTCTTGCGACGGATCGTCTAAAGTCTACCAAGCATATGCACGTCTCACCGTTCCAACCAGTCGAAGGTGGGTATGAGTTTCGCTTTGATATCAGCAATGATCGGATTGGTGTCTGGATCGACTATAGCCAAGGTGAAGGTGGATTGATTGCAACACTGACTGGCACACGTGCCCCGCTTACCAATCGCACTGTTTTGAATATGTTGTTGCGTCGCCCGTTTGGATCGCGCCGGGTGCTAAGCTTGATCCATTGGCAAGCTCTGAAATTGTGGTGGAAAAAAGCGCGTTTTCGTTCCTGCCCAAAGGCACCTGCCAACGAAATTTCTCGCGGATGAGCATTTCAACATCACAGCCTCAGGCGCGGAACGATAACCTTCCTGCGTATGCTATTTTTGCTGCAATGCTGTCAGCTGCCGGTTTGCCGATCTACATACATGCGCCAAAGTATTTTGTGGATGAATATGGGGTGTCTTTGGTTGCTCTTGGATCTGTTTTGTTTGCTCTGCGTTTACTGGATGTCGTGCAGGATCCGCTGTTTGGGCGTTGGTCTGGGCGCTTAGGGAATCGACGGGGGCTCGCCGTTTCTATCGCTTGTTTGATTATGGCACTTGGGATGCTTGGCCTGTTTGCTATTGCGCCAAAGTTGCCACCGTTGATGTGGTTTGCGTTGATGTTAACGTTGGTGTTTTCGGCGTTTTCGTTCCTAACCATAAACTTCTATGCGCAAGGGGTCGTCAAGGCATCTGCCCTTGGTCGTTACGGCCATTTGAAACTGGCGCGGTGGCGTGAAACTGGTGCCTTGTTTGGGGTTTGTGTCGCGGCGATTGCTCCGCTGATATTCTTGTACTTTATGAATGAACCCTTTGTTGGCTTTGCTATTGGATTTGGGGTTTTGGCATTACTTGCAGGGATCTTGATGCGCGCTGAATGGGGTGCTGTGAACGCTTCGACATCGGCCAGTTTTCAAACAGTGTTGCAAGACCCTATTGCACGCCAATTGTTGATCATCGCATTTATCAACGCTGCTCCCGTTGCAGTAAGTTCCACGTTGTTCCTGTTCTTCGTGGAAACACGATTGTTGGCATTCGGGATGGAAGGCCCGCTTTTGTTGCTGTTCTTCCTTTCGGCCGCCTTGTCAGTCCCAATGTGGGGGAATTCGGCGGAACGATTTGGAACCAAAAATACGTTGATGGTTTCGATGACCTTGGCGATTGTAGCTTTTGCTTTCGCCATACTTTTAGGTGCAGGCGATTGGGTTGCATTTGCTTTCGTATGTGTAGCGTCCGGTGCCGCGTTGGGTGCTGATCTGACATTGTTGCCTGCGATGTTTGCCAAACGGATGGCAGAGATTTCACCTGCCGCCACCGAAGGTTTTGGCCTTTGGTCATTTGTTTCGAAATTTACCTTGGCATTCGCAGCTGTGTTGCTGCTGCCAACCTTGCAGCTTGCAGGCTTTGAAAGTGGTTCAGCCACTAACTCTGAACACGCCTTATTCGTATTAACTTTGATGTACGCGGCTGTGCCTTGTGTCTTGAAAATATTTGCTTTGATCTTGTTGGCATGTACTGCCGTAAATGAGGAATAATCTATGAATAGTTTACTCTATATTCTTCTGGGCGCGGCGCTTGTGCTGGCTTTGAACCTGCTGCGTGGTCGGTACGCAAGCTTTGTCGCGCAAAAACCAAGTGACTATATGAGTGGCCCAGAAATGTTTGATTTGCGTCAGCACATGAATGGTCCAATTGCTTGTGAGGGTGTGATTTATGGTCCTTTTGGTCGCGTAAGCAGTCGATTTGTGGGTGCTTTTGAATGTTCGTGGGAAGGTAACCACGGGGTCATGAGCGAAGAATTTCGTTATGACGATGGTTCGATTCAGAACCGTTGCTGGGATTTAATAATTGATCAGAACGGTGCAATCAAGGCCACAGCGCCTGACGTTGTTGGCGAAGGTGAGGGGTTTCAAGTTGGTTCGTCCGTCCAATTGAAATATCGCTTACGTTTACCAGATAGCGCGGGTGGCTACGTTTTGAACACGGTGGATTGGATGTACCTTGCGCCAAATGGTTCAATCGTCAATCGATCCCAATTCCGTAAATTTGGTATCCAAGTCGCTGAACTGATAGCGACGATGCGCCCCGTCAGTATCGAGATGAAGGATAGCGCGTAATGCGCGAGTGGCAGGGTAAAAGGTATTGGCTGGTCGGTGCCAGTGACGGTTTAGGTGCCGCACTTGCACAAGTCATGAGCCGCTCTGGGGCAGAGGTGATTATATCAGCGCGTTCCGAAGACAAGTTGGTCCAGGTCGTCGCTGGATTGCCTGGAAAAGCCAGCTATCAAGTTATGGACATCGCTGACGATGAAAGTGTAAAGTCGGCTGCTGCTGCGATCGGTGATATTGACGGGGTGATCTTATTAGCTGGGGTTTATTGGCCTTTTGGTGCCAGTGAATGGAACGCAGATCAGGCAACTGCTATGGCCGATATCAATTTCACCGGTTACGTGCGCGTGTTGGGGCAAGTCGTTCCAAATTTTGTGGCAAAAGATGATGGACACATCGTTATAACCTCCAGCCTGACAGGCTTTCGCGGATTGCCTAGATCTATAGGGTACACAGCATCAAAAGCCGCAACTATGTCGCTTGCCGAGTGCATGTATGCTGATCTACGAAAAACGGGTGTAAACGTTCAAATTGCCAACCCAGGTTTTATCAAAACACAATTAACTGCTAAGAATGACTTTAAGATGCCATTTATCATGGAGCCAGAGACTGCGGCCCGCGAGATGTTTGAGCATATGA
>Ga0115005_10003688_pt1 | contig 12234 bp, 14 predicted proteins | sample ArcOceMetagenome_FD_87163 | JGI IMG/M metagenome (GOLD analysis project Ga0115005, IMG submission 87163) | Marine eukaryotic phytoplankton communities from Arctic Ocean - Arctic Ocean - Greenland ARC118M Metagenome | ecosystem: Environmental > Aquatic > Marine > Oceanic | place: Arctic Ocean...
AGTCTGTAATCGGAGATATTGCAATGCTGTAACTTACGTCGTAGGACGTCGTAGGACGTCGTAGGACGTCGTAGGACGTCGTAGGACGTCGTAGGACGTCGTAGGAAACAGTACAAATCTCAAATCTTCATACTTATGAATAGTGAGAATGGGTTCAGGAGTTTGAAATGGCGGTTATAATATTTTTAATTGAGGCCTAGGCGCGCGCACGCGTCACGAGTATTTGTGATGAAATGAAAAATGAACATGTTTTTATGATACTCATCATCAATCATCACACATCACACCATCACTCACCATCATCAACACTCACAACAACAAAGCATCTTTCAATGGAAATTCAAGTATCAGGACTTGATCGTTTATCTACACCAACGTATCAGACATGCCGATAACTGCTGCCGTAAAGGAGCTATTTTTCCCGCAAACATACCGTCCAGCTGTTTCTGCTGCTGTTCATTTAAAAAAATCATTATTGTTTTTGAAGATGATGCATTTTTTAAATGCTTCCTGACGCTTCTTCTTTTTCTCAAAAACTCTTTCTCGACGTTTTTTTCTGAAAGTGATGCATTCCCTGAAATCTGTCCTCTCGGCGAAATCGATGCATTCCCTGAAATCTGTCTCGGCCCGCGGCGATCCGTAAAACCATTTCATTTTCAAAGTGCAATCCACATAATTTTTGAGCATGTAAGTAAATAAACCTTTTGCGTCAATTATATTTCGTTTCAAATGTTTTCTTCGCTCCATGGCGTACGTTGCTATTCGTCAGAGTTGAATAGAATCTGCGATTACTGTTGTCCAGCAACCAGGACTGACTCTATATTTCATTCCAAAAGTCAAGCTCACACTTTGTTCAAATCTTCCAGTACAAGTAATCTCACAAAGTCGTATCAACCTGCTCTGTGTTGCCACGATCCAAAGAGCAATCATGCACAAACAGGAAGAAAACGCAGCTCTGGAGGACTTCGAGATAAAATCTGAGCTCAAGTCAGATGTCGAGTCAGTTCCCTCGAGCTCGAATTCTGGTTCACACTCCTCGAGACCAAGCAACGCCTTCGTCGACGCATCTTTCATATCCAAGATATGTTTCACCTGGCCTGAACAGTTGTTGAAGAAAGGGATGCTCAAACCTCTTGAAGAGAAAGATTTACCAAGTCTCGCAAAGGAAGAAGAATCGAGATACAACCGCACCGCTCTCGAAAAGATCTGGCAAGATGAGGTAGAACGTGTAGAGTCTCTCAAGGAGAAGCTTCCAAATGGGTCGAGAAAGCGAGCAAATTCGCGACCGAGTCTGCAAAGGGCACTGATTGTAGATTTCTTGAAATCTACCTGGATTATTCACCCGTTTATGTTTGCCCGTGCGGTGGCTAAAATTGCCATGTCAGTTGCGTTAGGTTTCTTGATCCAAGGGTTTATGGACAATTCTCGAGATGGATACTTGTGGGCCGCTGTTTTCAGTTTGAGTAATGTTGTATTGTTACTTGAATATCATTACGTGCATTTCATTAATCAGCGGAAAGGGATGCAGTTTCGTATTGCGGCAATCAGTAGTATATTTTCGAAATCATTGAGGTAAGTCTGTCGGATTCATTCAAACTTTGATCTTGACTTAACGTATTATACTATGGTTTGAACTCATAAATATTCGCTCTACATTTAGGTTGGATGCAGTGACAACTACGGATTCGACTTCTGTCGGCTCTACCATAAACTTGATTAGTAACGATGTGGAAAGATTTTTGCTGGCCGCTGAATTCGGGCCATACATTATGTGGGCGCCTCTCCAAGCTGTAGCTGTCCTTATCGTCGGATTCTACATGACTGGACCCGCATTTGCTATGGGAGCAGGATTATTTATCTTTGCCTTCATTCCTGTACAGATACTTCTTAGCACACGATATGCATCCTTGAGGTCGAAGGTACGTTTCATTGGAAGATTCGTTGAATCTAGATTCTCTTTCCATTCTTTTGTAATGGATGTCTCAAATAAACATCTATTCTTCACAAAGGTGGCAAATATTACTGATGAGAGAATGAACCTTCTTTCGCAAGCCATTGAGGGCGTGCGCGTGATGAAGACAAGTGGTTGGGAAAATGAGCTTCAAAATCGGATCTTAAATGCGAGAGCTAGAGAGATGAAACAAATTCAGGACTCCAACCGGTTGAGGGCTCTAAATGAAGGCATCCACTTCATAACGACTGCTTTGGTCTCGGCAACTGTCTTCGTTTTTCATGTCTTTATTTTTGATGATCAATTAACCGCGCGAGACGTTTTTACGTCTCTTTCCTTGATCAGTATCTTGTCACGTGAGCTGACAAAGCACTTCCCTATAGGGGTTATGGTAAGTCAATCAGGTACGCGGATGAAGATATTTCAATAGGAATACTTACTCATCCTATCCAAATCATCACCAGGCTTTCTCTGAATGTTGGGTTTCAGTGGGTCGTATCCAAAAGTACCTTGATGCCCCTGAGTTGGGTTCAGAGCATGATGATGAAAGTGATCCAACAAAACATTACATGGAAGCTGTACAGGCCAATGATAATGAAGTGATTAGACTCAATAACGTTACATGTTACTGGGACAAGTTGATGGCCCCAGACGACGGCCTGGAGATAGTCGATAGAAAAGTGGCTGCTCTAAGCAACGTGAACCTGTCTCTCAAGAAGAACGAACTTACTTTCATCGTTGGTGCTGTTGGGAGCGGAAAGAGCGCGCTTTTATATGCACTAGCTGGAGAGTTTTTGCCATGTCAAGGGAGTATAAATCGTTCGTATTCATCCCTCGCTTATGCACCTCAAAATCCTTGGATTATGAATGGTACGTGAACGTGTGGAGTGCATTGTATTTACAAATATTGAATTGCCTACTCGTACTAATACAAGAACTTCAAAACTACTACTTCCGCAGGAACAATCAGGGAAAATATTTTAATGGGTGCATCGTTCGATACTGAATTCTATCATAAAGTTGTTGAGGCGTGCGGCTTATTACCCGACTTCAGGAATCTCATCGATGGCGATCACACAATTGTTGGAGATAAGGGCGTTCAGTGCTCAGGTGGACAAAATGCGCGTATCGGCTTGGCTAGGGCTTTGTATCGTGATGCTGACGTTCTACTGTTGGACGATCCTCTTTCTGCTGTTGATGGCAAAGTCGGGCGGCATATATTCTATGCGGCTGTAGAAGGTTTAGCTGTAAACCAAGGGAAATGTGTAGTACTAGGTAAGGGCACGAGAAGGCATTGTAGCCAGTTATGTCATCACAATTTGTTTTTGATGAAGTGGCATGTATTCTCACAAAAGCTCAATCAATACAGCAACGCATCAACTCCAATACATTGATAAAGGTCGGTGTGCATACGAGATGTCAAATGGAGTACTGAAGAGCGTGGGATCCATCGAGCACTACATCGAGAATGCTGTGGCCAAGGACATGAATAAATCGCCGGTGTCTTTGAACGGTGATTTATCAGGAACCAGAGGAGAGATGGTGCAAGTTCCAAATAATAAAGAGAGACCAAAGTCGGGAGAGCATCATGAGAATAGATTCATGAGCGTCGAGACTTCCATCGTGGAGGAGAGGGGAAAATCGCCATCGACCTTCGAATCGAATAAGTCTGACACAAGTGAAGATAAAGTGCAATTTATCGATGGCGAAGAGAGACCAAGGTCAGAGGAACAATTGGAGACTAAATTGACTGGTGCTGTTGGCAGAGATACGTTCTTCAAGTACGCGAAATCTATGGGGAGTGTTTGGCATGGAGCATGCCTCTTTGTGAGTTATTTTTTCATTCAGGGGATGCAACTTTTATCATTCACCGTCATGGGGCGGTGGTCAATCATGGACGATCAGGTAAGTCCGCTCATTTATAAAATGTATTGACAATTTTCTAGATTTATTCTTTCTCACAATGATGTGCTATCATTAATAGAAATCTTGGGATAATCTGGCTACCGTGCTAGGAATTGTCGCTGCACTTGTTCTTTTTGCAATCCTCCAGTCAGTGACAAGCTACGCATTGACCACTAGGGCGTCTGGAAGGCTGCATGATGCCATGTTGAGCGCAGTTGTTTTTTCAAAGATAGAATTCTTCGACGTAAATCCAAGTGGAAGGTAAGCGCAATGCTAGTCATTTATCAATACGAAAGACATTAGGTTTCCACCAGAATGATTCAACGAACAATTTCCATCCCTCAATAGAATACTGAATCGCTTTTCTGGGGATGTCGGAAGCAATGACGAGCTTCTACCGAGCACACTTCATAACTTTCTTACTGCAGCAATGTTAGTCTTGGGAACTGTGGTCATGGCCGTAGCTGCCTTACCTTTCATGCTTTGTATTCTGCCACCGATGATATGGTATTGCCTGCGTGTGCGTCGGATGTTTGTCAGCACATCAAGGGAATTGAAAAGATTTGAAGGCCTTTCGCGCTCACTGATTTTTGCCACTCTCAATGAGAGCATCACTGGCACCTCGACGATCAGATCTAATGGTGCAAAGCAATTTATTATTGACAAATTTGAGGAACATCATGATTCGCATTCCCGTGCCTTTTGGTCGTTCCTTGCTTCTACCAGGTTTTTGGGGTTCCAGTTGACTTTCCTGATGTTTATCTTCAATTGTTCGGCGTGTTTTATTGCAGTACTCTTCAGCGAACAAGGTAGGAGAATTTATTCATACGCTATTTCAATTCATGACATCATATTTGAACTAACAATTTCTTTTCAGATTGGTTCAGAGTTGACCCTGTCGTTTATGGATTGGTTTTGAGTCTATTGGTCGAACTTGGACCTACATTTCAATGGTACGTGCTGTAGATATGTGTTCTACCATTTCTCGATGAATGCTAATAATCACTGTTTGTAAATTCATAGGACAATTCGTGTATCTGCAGAAGTGGTAAACCAGATGGTTTCGGTGGAACGCGTCTTGGAGTATAGCGAGCTCGAGCCTGAGGCCGCACTGACCTCGGAAAGAGATGCTGCTGCTGGGATTTCTTGGCCAGAAAACGGATCCATTGAAGTCGAAGAGGTGTCAGTGCGCTATCGTGATTCTCTGCCATTTTCTCTCGATTCAGTCTCTTTCAATGTTCCGAATGGAAAACGCTTGGGTGTTGTAGGCAGAACTGGAAGTGGTAAGTTCAAAACGTTGTTTAGTTTCCCACAATAAAGTGGAAACCTCATCTCACTATCTAACCATAACTCGTTAATTGTTCCATGTCATTATATATCAGGAAAAAGCACCCTCGTTCAAGCACTTTTCAGACTTCTTGAGGCTGAACATGGGAGAATTCTAATTGGTGGTGTAGATATAAGTGATTTGGGCCTGCACAAACTTCGAAGAGGTATGGCTGTAATCAGCCAGAACCCCGTTCTCTTTAGTGGGTATACAGTGAGAGAGAACCTCGACCCTTTCAGATCATTTAGTGACGAACAGATTGAAGGTGCTCTCATCGATACACAAATGATCCAGGTTGTCAATGCTCTGCCTTTTGGTATGGACTCACAAATTGCGGAAAGCGGCAAGAACTTTAGTGGAGGGCAAAGGCAACTTTTGTGTCTTGCCCGAGCAATACTACAAAAGAGTAGAATCCTTGTTTTAGACGAAGCAACGGCTAATGTTGACGGGCGCACAGACAAGCTTCTTCAGGAAGCAGTGAACAGATCTTTCCGTGGGGCTACAATTATTTCTGTGGCTCACAGGCTGGACACGGTGATTGAAAATGATCTTATTTTGGTTCTTGGTGCTGGCAAAGTTCTTGAATTTGGTGCTCCATCTGAATTGATATCCCTCGATGGACATTTTACCAGCATGGTCAATGATACAGGAATGTCGAATGAGTTGAAAAAGAGAGCAAAGGGAAGTGGAGAATAGAGGGGTGATTTTTGTCCGACAGGTAGACCTTGATGATTTATAAACATAACTGAAACATGAATGCATGAAATAATCTAACTTAAAAAAATATGAAATGTCCAAAAGACTTGAAAAAGAGAGCAATGAAACATGGCCTGAGTTGGCGTTCACTGTATCGTCATTTTCGCTAGCGATCGAGAAAGAAGTAGATAATTATTTGATCTCTGATCACATGAAACCTCTTCTACTTCTAATTCAATCCAATCTGGAAAATGGCTCTTGCCTACAATTTCGTATTGGCGATTGGCATTATGAGCACCCACTTTTAGGGTGCCAAAACTGGGTGGGGATTTACTAGCCCCCATTTCTCATTGATCTCAGCCTCTCATCGAGATAGAGGGGAGTTGAAATAGGAGTTGAAAGTGGACAACGCCAGGCAAAGGGTGAATTGTTGACCGACTTGGTAATACCGTATAAACATAAAAGTTGACAACGCCAGGCAAGATGGGGTGAATTTTTGTCCAACTTGATAATACCGATAAACATTTTCGGAGTGAGATGGAGATGCCTAAAAGCATTTGAAATATAATATGCTGATGACGAAACAGAACTGTACACCAGAAACATGAATGGATGAGCTAGTTTTTAAAGAACTAATAGTGCACAAGCCAGCAGGTAGCAGCACTAGTAGTACCGTACCGTACCGTCTCGTCGTGTGACTTTATTTCCGTCCATCTGCGATGGAAGCAAAAAGATTCCGGTGCAGAGACTCGAACTCTGGGATCCTGCGTGAAAGGCAAGTATGTTAACCACCTACATCACACTGGAACTTGATACACATTTCGCGTTCTTTGCAAATTATGATACTGTATTATTATAAAAATGTGAAATTTATTATGAACTTTACCATTTATTGCTCACTTGCCTCCCATTACGAAACACTCATAGGACTGGATAAGATTGATGTCAATTGTTTCATAGAAGTTCCCGCTAAACCTGCGGTTTGTACGGTATGTTGCAAGTTTGAGGCTTATTTTACTGAAAAATCTTATTTTGTTTCTCCTTCAACCAGGTTATTTCTCGTTCGATTTCCAGAAGATGCTGAAAGATGAAAAAAATGTTACGTGTAGCCATTTCAATATTGTTGAATAATTTTGAGAGGAACTGCCTTGGACCTACCTTTTTCAGTACCTTACTTTCAAGGTCTAATTGTTCCATCTTTCCGTTATGTAACTTTGTACTTCGCTTCAAGATGCCTTCTGTAGATTTGATCTTTCTTCGTTTCACTTGGCATTCTCTCGTGAGGCTATTACAAGTGTATGACTGCGTTCCAGATGCATTTTTATTCGAGGAAAAATGAGTTCTTGATAGATTGATGAGATATTTCTTTAGCTCCGGGATCTTTCCTTTCAGGTCGTGTGCCTTGCCGATTTTTAATTTCAGCGCTGCGTGTTCCTCTGTTAAATTTTGTAGTTTTAACGTCTCGCTTTCGTGTTCATTTTGCAAAGCTTTTACTTTGAGTTGATCCTGCTGCACCTTGATTCGAAGATCGGAGTTACGTTTTGATTCAATTTGGAATTGAGCTTTGAGATCTTCGCCTTTTTGGTGCAGGCTTTGCATATCTTCCTGCTTGGCAGTTAGATCAACTTTTATTTCTGTAATCTTTTCAGTCTGGGTCATTTTCGACCTGATGAAAACAATATCAGCATGTCATGATATGAATGAAATTTATTGCATGTACAAGGACACGCACCTTTCCATTTGGTGCGTAGTTTCTACCAATGAATTTATCTCACGTTCTAATTTCATAGTGAAAATGCTTTCCTTATGGGATTCTTTCAAAAAAAAAGTCTTTTCCTTCTCGATTCTCTCAATTTCAATGATCAGTTCAGATTGCTTATCTTGCAGGGACAATGCTTCATATTTTTTGTCATCATAATCTTTCAACAATGCTTCATATCTTTTGTTCTTAATATCATGTTCTTCCTTTAATCGTGTGGAAGCCTTCACCTCTTGAAAAGCAGCTTCCTCGTGAAGTTGATGCCCGATTATTAGCTCTTTATCTACTTGCTCTTGGATGGCATCTGCCGTACGAGTAAAGTTTGCAACTACGACCTTTGTTTCTTCTTTGACTTTTTCAGCTTCACTAGTGACATCCCTGATCTTTAATTCGTAGGTAACTTTGACATCGTTCAAATTTTCACTGAAGTCCTTTCGTATTTGCTCCGTTTTAGACTGTAAGGCTGCCAATTCTTGTGCACGTAGTCGGCCGATTTCTTTTGCTTTTAGTTTCTCTGCTTGTAACTCAGCACCAAAACCATCTGTTGCCGCTTGGAGTTCTAAAGTGAGACGGTCTTTTTCTGCTTTGAGATCAGAAGAAAGATCTTTGCTCATCTCTTCAACCTTTGCATTCTCTTCCTGGATCTGGACCTCAAAACGCTCATGTTCCGAGTGCACTTTTTGCTTTAATCTGTTTACAGTTTCTTCGTGCATTTCTTCCAAGGTACCAAGCTCGATCTTCTGTTGAGCCTTTGTTTGGTCCAACTAATAGTATTGGGGTGAACCTTGGTTAGTGGTTGGATGAATGTGTTCTTGAGAGGACATTTGACACTTACTTTCTCCCTTAAAGAAGTAATGTAACGATCCTTCTTCTCTAGATCGACTTCTGATGCTAAGTAATCCTCCAAAATTATGCATCCTGCCAGTTGAAAGTTATATTGTAAATGAAGTGAAGAAGAGTAAAATTTAGATCCCAAAAATAGATAGTTCCTTACCAACATCTTCATTGTACTTGTATTCACGTTGAGGAAACAGTCGGTGCAACTTGGAAATGCAAACCGCTCCATCAACGCTGCCGGTGAATAAGTAGTCGTGATCACTTGAAATTCGAACGCAAGATATTGTCTGTGAATGGAGGCAAAGATGAGGCCCAGAGCGAACTGTAGTACCACATGATTGATCAAAGATACTCCTGATCCATACCTCTCCGCAGTGAGTGGAGTCTGGATACGAAGCGACTATTACATTCATTGAATAAGAAAGAACTTGAGATCCTGCAGGGAAATCACACCCAGGCACAAGAGAGTTAGATTGAATATCAAGCACCTCTACACCACCTCGTGTATTCATCACCGCAGTTCCAAAGTCTTCACTTAAATATCCATTGACATACGCCTGCGCTTCATTGGCATGTCGAAAGATCCTTTCTCCCGACCAAGTATTCCAAATACACACAGCACCATCTCTGCCGATGGTTGCCACATTGAGGTCGTCGCCTTTCCAGCAAACCGATTGAACGGGGGCAGAATGACCTCGTAAGGTGCAAATAATCTCGTGAGTAAAAGTGTTGTATATCTGTACAAAGTCACCGATGCTTAGAGCATAGTAGTGACCACCATTTGAGAAACAACTTGATCCATTGGTTTGAATATTCCTTCGCCAAACAGGAGACAATCTATTTTGGAGTATCTCACTTATTGAAACGTAGGTTTTACAACACAAGAGAATTTGAAGTGACATAGGATGCAAACTAATGCTAACGATATCGTCCTCGCAATGATGAATCAGGTCAACAGCTTTTCTCTTAAAATCCCAGATACGAAGTGTTTTGTCATACCCCCCTGTCGCAAGGATGGTTTTCCAGGTACATATATCCATACAAACGATATTCTTCTCCCCTTCAATTTGCGTATGAAAACTTGGGACAACATCTCCACCGGTTACCGAATCAGCCATGATATCAGACTGACCAAAGTTCGACATAGCTATATTGCAAATCCTTCCCGTCCCTACAAGACAAATGGCCAAGTTGTCAGGCTCGAATCTATCAAATGCTAAAATTTCGGTGTCTTCACCTACTGCCATTTCTTTCATTGTCTGTACGGAAATCTGGTCTTCATCCGTCACGCGGTATAGTCGGATCGACCCTCTATCGCCACCAATCATGAAACTCTTTCCCAATGGAGTGATGGCAGTAAGAGACTGATCCCAATTATGAATAGGGACTATGATCTTTTCCTCGAAATTTTGAATCACAATTAGTTCGTTTCGATCTGTCGCGAGAACAACATTTCCACTTGACAACCAACAATGGTGAACATAATTCTGTTGCTCCCTCCTCAACTGTACAGTGAGAGGTCGAAATACACGCGAATCGGAAGCAATCCTAAAGAATCGAATAATCCCATTCCCTGAAACACAAATCAATCGGCTATCAGTCGGGCACATATCTGCTCGTCGAATCTGCTTCCCACTTGGAGTTGCCAGACGAATACTAATTAGGATTTTAGGGACCTTTTCAATGTTCCAGAGTGAGAGAAGATAAGAGGGCCCGTCACCTAACACGAGGCATTGTTTCCCATCTTTTGAGAATGAAATCCCAATAATATTGAGAGTTTCATCATTTTGGCGAAGAACTTTCTTACGTCGATGAGTGATAGCATCATAGAGGACAATGTAAGGCCCATCTTTCCCAGCAATTACGACAGCTAGGGTTTTCCGAGAATGGCACAGTGAAGTCATTTTGATGTGTTCTAGAGGATGACACTGATGGATGAAGATTTGCGATTTGTCGTATTGCTGCCAAATGACCACATGGTTGGCGCAAGAGTACAAGATTTGATCGTTGTTCAAAACATGGACGGAGCGAACGTTGGTATTGATACCAAGGATGCATTCCTTCTGGATCAATTCGCATTCCTTGGTCATGTTCGAACGCTGCTTGATCATTTTTGTGTTTCGACAAGCGAGGTTTCGATTTTGAATTTGTTTTGACTTATTTTTTGGAATCGTTTTAGCTGTTTTTAAATTTCTAAATGAAAGAAGCCGCCATTCATTTCAATTTGGTATCATGCCTTCAAATGAAAATCTTGAGCCCGATTGGAAAGTATTCCGAAAGGATACAGAAGCAGGACGACTTCTCAGTCGCTTGTATGGAACCAATGTAAATCATTCTCAAGGTCAAGGTATTCGGTACCCGAATTTAAAGAAGAAAGAAACAGATTTGAGTGGTCGATCCCGATGGAATTCGGGTCTGCAAGAAAAGCAACGTTATAATATTCTAGAGAAACAAAAGAGGGCGGCGTCCTTGCGAGTTCCAAAAGTAGGAAAAAGCGAACAACAACACCAGAAACAGTTATCCATTCAAGCCGTTCCTCGAAGAAGGACCGGAAGTCTATGCAAAAAGACGATTGAAGAGAATAGAATCATGAATAAATCATATCGACCACCGAATCAGGTTAAAATGTCCAGTGACCAAGAGAAAGAGAAGCTGTGCGAAAATTTTGAGCGTCAAGGTGGGAAATGTTTGCCCCTTGAATTGACTTTATTGCCCAGAAAGAAGGAAGACGAGAAGACTGAAGACAGCCATACTACTAATGGACCCAATGAGGACAAAGCTTCTGTCAAATCAGCAATGGCGAATCAGATTGTTCTTGAAATCCAAGAAAGGAGAGCGTTTCAAAGCGAGATGGAAATAAACTGCGCTGGTGCTGACAGTAGGGAAACGATCGTTGATGACATATCGAACCGAATGAGGGAGCTAATGAAATACGATCCAAACTTAGCAAGGAAACTCATGAAAGACGAGGGCTAGCTGGTCGTATTATTGAGTACGTGTTGTATCTAACCTTTCTCTCTCCATCATCTGCCGTGGCTCGTAGCTATTAGGCGTAAGCCAATCTCAGCATTCAGAAGCAAGTCCTCGATAATGTTAAACTCCTGCTACACCAAATTTACGTGTTTTTTAAGTTAGTATTTCTTTGATTCATTCTTTACTGTGACACGAAGCAGTCAGTCGCTTCAACATCTATCTCTCTTCTTTCAATCAGTCCCAAGGATTCACTCCTTTCCTTGATGACATCATGTACACACTTTATGTACCTTGTCCCGGCTGCTAATTCTTTGTATGATGTTTTGCTCTGACAAATTATTTTTCTTACACTTGTTCCAGAGAATCATATTCTTTGCCGTAACCTTGGCAGATTCAGTGAGTTTCAGCACATGTGGGGAGGCTGTGTATAGAATAAGTATAAGAACAGCAGGTGTACAGATACGTTATCAAAATATGTTGATTATTTTTAGGCAGCGTCATCTTCTGAATCTTGAGCAGATGGATCTATAATCATAGCTCCAATGCCACTATTCAGAGTTGAATCGTAGATTTGGGCAAAGTCTGCTGCATTGGATGTCGCATGCTCTATAAACTCATGATGAAATGTGCCGAGAGGTCCAGCGAATGCCGACCCGAAGAAACAAGTGGTAACGGAATCCAAAATCAAATTAGGCGATCACGCAGCCGCCGATGTAAGATCCCAGGGATTTGTATTCATATTTCAAAACACAAACGGTCTCGAAAAAGTCTTTACATATATCCTCA
>Ga0115005_10003689_pt1 | contig 12233 bp, 11 predicted proteins | sample ArcOceMetagenome_FD_87163 | JGI IMG/M metagenome (GOLD analysis project Ga0115005, IMG submission 87163) | Marine eukaryotic phytoplankton communities from Arctic Ocean - Arctic Ocean - Greenland ARC118M Metagenome | ecosystem: Environmental > Aquatic > Marine > Oceanic | place: Arctic Ocean...
AAAGTGGGTAAAATGCAAAAAGGTGTCTTTGCATTCACTTTTATCATAGAGATAGCGTAGGATGTACTCTGGGAGTTGCATAGGGATTATCTGGTAAAGGCTAGTAATTTACGTGTCGTTTTGAGACGGATAGGGTACACCTCATTTTTACCGATGTACCCTACATATATTTTTAAATCACACACAAAAACAACAACAATTTGGAAACATATACACCTGAAATGATATGAAGAACACTTCCAAACATTCAACCACGCCACAAGAACATTGTGATATATATTAAAGTGTGCGCGATATTTTAGAATGAAAACTTTTGAAACTTTTGGTGGGCTGTTACACAAATTTGCCATTTTGGTGGTCGTTCTCTCGCAGATGATTGCGCCGAAGAAAAACAGCAGAATAGCCTTCACAAACCAAATAGCAAACATTTGAGGATCGTTGCTTCACCTTTGAGGAGCAGTTAGAGGATACAGATCAAAAGCAAAACTCGTTCTAAATTGTGTGGCGCGTCTACTAGAAGAACAGTTCTTCTGTTCAGATGCGATTTCAACGACAATATGCTGCGAGATGATGACAAGAAGGCGCGTAATCAAATGGTCAAACATTAGTGAGGGAGACAAATTCATCCAGAAACGACGAATCAAGTTTAAAAGTACAAGAATGACACCTATTCATTATAGTGACCAATGCTAATGTGCGTCAAACGAATTTTGTGTTTTTGTTAAAAATAATAGTAGAAACATTTTGTGCTCATCCATGACCATGACCAACTAACTTCGCCAGCAGCACGTCTATATCGCCTTCCGGCTTTCCACCCTCCACACCGTCCTATCGTATCACATGATATAGGAAAACGATACAACTTTATCGTCATTGTCATTGCCATGAATCTTTCATCAAACCGAACCGAACCGCTCCAAAGTCAAAGTTTATCTCGCCTTGGAACCCGACCTCCATGGTGCATGACGACTAAAGACGGGAACAAATTTATTAATCTCATCCTTTTGCGCTTGAAGAATACACTCAGTGATCCAGACAAGGTTACGAATCTCCTGCTCCTTAAGCTTGACATATGCATAAAAGACACCAAAGTGCATCTGTCCCTCAAACGCCAATTCAAGCGCTTGAACATCACGCTCATAAAACGCATCATCAATGGACTTATCCGCTCCAGCAGCATGAACGTTCCAAATGGAAGAGTATTGGGGAAACAATGCCAAAACACGTCCAAGTTCTTCCTCCGATGAAACATCCGTCAACATGGAAGTTCCAACGGGGTAAAGGTGCCCCACAGCGGGGTAAAGCCTCTTACGATCAGAAGAACGCATGGCGGGTTCATTCAAGGGTGTCCCGAAAGAGTTAAGGGTGATATTGATGGCATTGGTGTCAGCGCGGACCTTGAGCAAATCCCCCATTATGGCGGCGGTATCTCCTCCTAGTTTGTCAACGTACTGGGTAAAGTCTTCGATCCAGTACTTGACAAGAGAAGATTTGATGATTTCAATCTCAACTTCTTCAATGACGTTGCGTACTTCTCCCACTGCATTGGAGGATTCCTGGAGGAACATTGCAAAGTATGGTCCAACGGGTGTATCAACAAGAACGGTTTGGTAGAGGTCAGCGAATCCCTTGGCGTTTGGTTCAAAGGTGGGGATGGAGCGCATGGTGGATTCCTTGAACATACCGAGGGGGTGGCACTGTGCGAGGAGTTCGTTGATGTCACGTCCAGACAGGGCACCCTTGAGGAGAAGCATGATGTTCTCAATCATGTACTCGTAGGTAATGAAGTCGAGGAAGGTGGCGAGGGGTTCGACTGCCTGGGTGCGTACATACTTGAACTCGGTCACAAGCTGTCATAGTGGTAGTGAAGTGGAAGTAAGGAATAGAGATGGAGCAGAGGTTAGAAGACTAATAAGAGTGATCAATGACTATCATTGATGCGTGCATCCAACGCATCTAATCTAACGACAACCTAAAACACATGTGCAAAAACAAAAGGAAATGAAATGACACATCTATGCAATATGCATGCAATAAACTAAACTAACCTTTTGAATAGCAGCAGCCTGCAAATCACTGGGAGTCATAACGGTCATGTCAGCAACTGCATCAGCGTAATCAGTTTCGGAAAGGTTCAACTTGACATCCTCCAAGTTCTCACACTGGGTGACGTGATGATAATCTGCATCGCCCAAAAAGCTACAACGCATTCCACGAATTAGTGCTTCGACGAATCCATGCTGGATGTTGAAATCAGCTAGTCCGCCGTGGTTTCCTCTTGGAGTAGACATGTTATGTTTTTGGTTAAGTAAGGGGTGGTTGTGGAGAATAGATTGAAATAGAGAACTAGCGATGTGTAGTTGTCCTGCTTGCTTGCAATGAGATTATTACGGAGATTCTGCCGGTAGAGAAGACTGTAATCTTTTAGGCTGTTCGTCGGCTTTGTGTTGTTGCTTGTTGTTGGGCGGCACTGCTCGCTAGTCTTGCTATTTTGATATTATTTTAGCTTTGACCATTCATGGTCTATTAGTAGCCTGTTGTAAGCCATTTTAATAGCCTTTTTGACTATATTTTGAAATATTGCATTTCCAACGAATAAATGAAAATAGACAGACAGAGCTTTTTTCGAAACAGCCGCAATAATTACTAAGAAAAAGACAGCCCGTACTCGACTTGTATTCCGGTAGCGAGGAGTAACAGGTAAGAACAAATGCACAGGAGCTAGTAGAACCTGATTACTGATTATCTACGAATTAGTAAACAAGTGCAACATGAGCTGCTGCTGTCCTCCTGCCATTTCCGCACTCTTTTGCCTTTGGGCAAGATCAGGATTTTCAAAGTCAAGGTATGTTCAATGTATGTGTACATGTGTATCATACTCAAACTATAACACAAACTACACCAGTACCCAGTACAGTACTGCACGCATCATGCAAATGAGGAATGTACAACTCTTGAACATATATATATCTATATCATCGATATTCACTCCTACCTTTTATTATCAACAGTGTTGCTGGAGCATTGACTTTCTTTCCACCAAACCCACCTCTCTACAAATTCACACGAACACTTGATCATGTTGAAATTCTACTTGACTCTGATTCGGATGATGAGGACGACAACGACAACAACAAAAACAAAAATGACGACTGCGATGAAATCAATGACAAAAACCCAAACATGGAACAAGAACGAGAAGATCGACGTGAAATCCATCCAGCCCAGCAACTCACAGAACAAGCACTCTTATTAAGATCCCAAGCAAAGAAAAAGAACAAACGTGACACACAAGATGCACACCGGGGTATCACCTATGAATTCATCCCAGATACACGATTATACCCTCCTCCTGGATACTCTGGATCAGTGGAAGCTGTCAAAATACCCTGGAAACTACACGGACCTAAAAACAACAACAACAACAAAATGCCAAGGCCTCACGTTCACGTTGCCTGTGTCATTTATCGCATTAGAGAGGATCGAGTGACGTCAAATACGAAAACGATTATTTATTCACATGGAAATGCGACAGATATCGGTGCTATGCATTTTATGCAAGTGATTATTGCAAAAGGGCTTCAGTGTAATGTTATCATGTATGATTATTCGGGATATGGGGAATCGGGAGGTGTCCCTTTGGAAGGGAATACGTATACGGATATTGAAACAGTGTATGATTATACACTGGAACATGTTGTGAGAGATAATATTGAGAGGAATATCATTTTGTATGGACAGAGTGTGGGTGGTGGACCTAGTTGTTATCTGGCGAGTAAAAAGGTCAATCTCGGAGGACTCATTTTGCACAGTGCTTTCATGAGTGGAATGAGAGTGTTGACGAGCAGTAGGGCATTGGCGTGCTTGGATATTTTTCCGAATATTACTAGAATTAAAAATGTGAATTGCCCCGTTTTGGTGATTCATGGAATGTTGGATGAGGAGGTGACATTTGAGCATGGGAAGTCTTTGCATGACGCTGTGCCGGAGGATTGCAAACGACCGCCGTGGTGGGTCAAGGATCGGGGACATAATGATATCACGGAAGGGAGGCAGAAGGTTTTGGAATATATTCAGAAATTGAAGTCGTTTTTTGATAGCCTTGACAACGACTAAGAAAGAGATGCTAATTTTTGAATCTCTAGTGCTACTGTAATGATTGCGATTGTTTGAAAGCAGGGTTTGGGGTTTTCAGTTGTCATGATACATGGCTCATATCATGGAAGGTGATTCATGTTCAAATGGTTTAAATATATTAGAAAATATGGAAAATGGGGACGAACTTATACTGTAATTGAGTTTAAGAGAAACATCGAAGATGAAAGATTTTTTTCTGTGTATTTAGCAATTGAAATGTGTTTAGATGATAATCCTCTTCTTACGTGGTGTTGGTTCATCATTTCCTCGTCTGCCTCGAGTTTCGCACCTTCCCTTTATCAAGTACAAAGTATTCCAACTTTTGAATGTTTGTCCTCGTGACAGCAGAGCCGTCTCGCAGATCCTGTCGAAACAATTTTAAAAGTTATATTAATAGTTCTCACTTCATCAAAGGCATGGGGCATTGGAATCCAAAATTAATGAACAAGCAGTAGTGTACCCATTACCCGCAGAGTTTGGAACTTCACTTCGGTTTGTGTATTTACTACAATCCGAAAACTGCCCCCGTATTATCCAGTTTGAGCCTTTGTGAAGCTGGAGTTTGAGGAGCTGACACTACTGGATGGTCAGACGATGAATTTGATGATGCGGAACAAGTACAAGAACCCAAAGCATCTAGTATTGGCATTGACATTGGCACGAATACGAAGAAGAGCCTCATTCAAGTCTGCCATTAGGCCACGAGTAGGTGTGGCATCCAAACTGCAAACGCCAACCAAGATTGTGGAAGGTGCGCGTCGAAGGGAAGAATTGTCCAAAATACGCAAGGTACAGAAGAAAGAGAAACCAGTCATTGGCATTACAAAGTTGATTTTGATGAAGATCCGTGGAGGGCGGGTGGGAGGATTATTGCTAGTGTAACCATTGGGTATTTTATGACTAACACTGCAGCACTGATTGATTGGTTTATTGTTCTTCTGAATCAATCATGAGTCACCACTGGTAATTGTAAGCGCAGCAACATTTATTAATCCTAAGCCTCTTCTTCACATTTTGTTGGATCATGTTCACCGTTTTTATGGTCTCGGATACCGTAAATTTTCTATTTGCACCACCTTTGGAGCAGATAATTTCCAATGCTTGCAATTCTTTCATTGTCGTCGTGCCTTCGTCAAGATCAGACCTCATTTTGCAGCAGAACGGTACATAGTAATACCTGCAGTCAGGAATAGGCAGTAGCTAATGCTTCCTGAAGGTCTTTCAATACAGGGAATTCACGTTTTCGATCCGCAAATTGGACATTCAAAGTAGTCGCGAATGTCTACTGCAATGATGACTTATCAGAGTACTTTCCAGAACTTAGTCGTGACACTGATGTTGGTAGAGGAATCTAATCGTATGGTCATTTCTTGTTCTTATCTGAACAACAACAATTGATGGTGTCATTGGTGTCAACGCCAGTATCATAATGTCAGAAAATCCTATGCTGTTGGGGGTGACCTCGGACATTATGATACTGGCGTTCATAAGAATCTGCTAGACGGTGAGCCAATTACAAGAACAAATTCAAAAATGCTGACAGGAACATTCTGACAAATGTTGCTAGTACTCACTCCAGAATAGCAAAAATGGATGAAAGCAGGCTTACCCGTCAAGCGATGAACTCCCAGGGCGTCATAACATACAGTAAGAAACTTGGTAGAGGAAAAAAGAACACTACTATAGATGTGCATAGAATTGCGCTGAAAAGGTCAGGATTCTTCGAAAAGAATGATGGCATAAAAATGTGCCGAATGGAATGTACTGAACAAAAAATACAGCAGGACAGATTGAACTGAAGTTGAACCTCAAACGACGGGGTACCTGGTACATCCCGTTGATAACCACATCGAAGACAGTTGAGAAACTCCTTTTAATCTTCGTCAATCTCTGCTTCATTTTATCCTCAGAGCTAAAATTATTATGAAAACCGCTGACCTCTCCCTCGCGAGAATTTCGTGCAATAGGTTTTGTTCTTGTAGAGATATAATAAGTCCATGGCTGATAGCTGATAGTGTACACGACGCTAAAGATGCAAAAATGCTCCCCTACATCTCAAAGCGACACTAGATTTAGTGTTTTGGGCGGGAATTCGATCCATCCACCAAACACTAAGATCGTGATTTACAAAGAAAACAGCCTACATGAATCAACTTCTTTTTTATGTGGATCGAAAAGACAAATGCGATCGAGTCTACTACCAGCAGGAGGCTTCTTGTTCTTCATTAGAGGTTCGTCATGGGCTTGCAGATGATGGGATAGAGTTTCATCCAATTGATCAACCAAGTCCGACCGAACGTCGGACCTCTCATCTGGATGAAGGTTGAACGTTTCATTTCTTCACATCTTTTTACCTCTCGCTAGCTCATCTAAATCTCAAGATCTGAATCAATCACGCATCTGATCAGTCTTGTTAACAAGTTGAAGTTGAAAAGTTGGAAAAGCCACGAATTTAGACAGCATTTTTTGAATTTTTAAAGAATTTTAACGAGAGAAGCTAGACAAAAATTATTTTTGACAGGATCGGAATTTTCATCTTTTTATTTTATAACAAAATTCAAGTGCGTGGATCCACAAACCGTCATCATGAAGAAAGAAACCTTCGACATAGGACTACAATAATTTTGATATTCACAAAATTAGAAACTGTTGACAATTCATAATCTGAAATCTGCTCCCCCGATTGACATTCAAATACTCCTACTGCTACCATGAAGACCACTATCCTCGCCTCTGCTCTGCTCTCAGTTCTTACCATCCCTTACAGTGCAGGCGGTATAATAAGGAGAGAAAGTTTGACGCCCTGTGGTGACATTTTGACTAAGTGTTCCTTTAGTGGAACTTGCTGCTCGGTTTCTGATTATAATGATGGTAAGGGATGTAGCCTTACTGTTAAAGGCGGTGTCTGCTCTATTTCCGGGGGATCCGACTGCATATGGTCAGGCAACATGAATGCAACGTCTTCCGATGTTTGTCCTGTTGGTGATTACGATGCTTTTGCCGAGTACGAACCTCCTACTACTTCTGCAGGTGTGAACTTCGGAACACATGGATTTCAGTACGCTGCTGCGTTCTTGGTAACTTCCATTCTCTTCGTCAATCAATCTATTTGAGGATAAAAATATTTTGGCATCGTCCTCATTGTTTTCACGTTCTGGTGCTAGTGCGGGATTAAATCATGTTTCCTTGCTTGCTACGATGCCGGTGGGATAGAATCCACACAAACTACAACTTCAAACTGTTGTACTGCGTTGGTGTGGATGGTCAGCGGTGAGCGGTGAAGAGGTTGGAAGCAAATTCAAGCAATTACACGTAACCTAAGTTGAATATTTTAGTGAATTCACATTTTTCGTACGTCTAGTAGCTAGTGATTTTGTATCAACAATATCATAACTTCACTACCGAGGGTACGAGAAGAGCTATGATACGATTTTTCCGAAGGTTGGTATCTATATTTGTAACACATCAACATGTAAAGTTTTTTAGCGTTGAGTTGTTTAGTCAGATTGGATTTTCCCAAAACGATGGCGAACCAATTTTATTAACAGCAATTTCGAGCCTCGCCTGGTGACTGCTGATCGAGCGCCAAATGTTTTTGCGCGTCGATTTTCAATTTGTGAATTGAAATTGTTTGTGTCAAAGCCTACCAGATCAAAAAGACAAAACACAACCAGCGCATGTTCAATGTGCAAACATATTGAATATTATCATAACTTTCACTTCATCAAACATCCAACCAGTCGCCCCTGGCCACCGTTTCTATTGCGTAGAATAGTGAATGAAGAGGCTGCTTATTTTAGCATTTATCTATTGTTGCATTAAGAAGTGCTCCTCAATCTGTGTATCACCATCACCTTATCACTTCTCGACTTCTTTTTCACCCACCTACTATACTACTACTACTGGCACTACGTCGTCATCTGCTACCAGGTCTAGATTTGGTATAGCAATCAAGAAACGCCCTAAACCTTTACGTTTAGGATCTACCGGTTCCAGTGCTTCCAGAATAGCATTTTTTAAGAGAAAAATGTCTGATCTTGATTTTGGAGATGATTCCTTTTTGATAGACTTTGACCCAGACGCTGCCATTGCTGCGAGTAAAAATAAACTGCAGCAAGAAGGAACAGAGACGGAAACAACGCCAGTTAAGTCAAGCCCATTTGGAGAAGATTCAGGATTCTCCATTGGATATAAAACGGATCCTAATCAATTCATCGACCCGTATATCAATAGACCCGGGAATGCTACTGCTACTCCCGTACAAAATCCATACATGAAACGTGCAAGTACAAATAATAGAACCGAAAATGATTCAAAGAAAAGGTCCTATCCAAACAATACGTCTCCACATAATTCTGATTCCATGGATGTCAGCGAGAAGCATGAAGATATAGGAACAAACCCATCACCGCCCAAAAAACAAATACATCATGCACCATCTACATCGGAAAATATGGTAATACCATCATCTCTTCAGAAAGCTCTGACTGAAACTTTATCCAAGCACTTTGGCCATGCTTCTTTTAGAGCAGGGCAGCTTTCTATCATACACTCCTTATTGCAGAAACAAGATTCAGCAGTATTTTGGTCGACAGGGAGCGGGAAGTCGCTCTGTTACCAGATACCACCACTTTATTCTAATAAAGTTGCTCTTGTTGTGAGTCCATTAATTAGTTTGATGGAAGATCAAGTATCGAAATTGAATGGAATCGTAAGTAGCGATAATGATATTCGTGCGAATGGAAATGATCGTCAAAATGATGTAGCCGTGTTTCTTGGGAGTGGACAAAAGGATCCAACTGCGGAGCAGCGGGCATTGAGGGGAGATTATAAATTGATTTATTGTACTCCTGAAAAATTGTTGAGCCAGAACGGATGGTTCTTAGACCAATTGGGGAATCTTCATGAAACAAAAACGGATGTAGATGGTCGTGGAGAGGGTATATGTTTGATAGCAGTCGATGAGGTAAGCAATGATCTATCTTTAGTCCTTTGTCGCCCAATTTACAATGCTAATTATTCTTCATACAGAGCCATTGCGTTAGTGAATGGGGCCATGATTTTCGCGTCGAATATCGGCAGATTGGATCGCGCCTACGGAATCATGCGATACTCAAAGATATCCCGATTGTTGCATTGACAGCCACCGCAGTTCCAAGAGTTCAGAAAGATATCATTTCTTCCCTGCAGTTGCGCCAGCCCAATATTGTAAAGCAATCGTTCGATCGTGAGAATTTGGTGATTACTGTGAAAAGGAAGCCAACTGGTGGATATCGAGCTGCGTTGAGCGGCTTTGTGAAGGAGATGAAGGGACTTGAGAAAGGAAAAAGATTTCGGCACGAAAGCACCATTATCTATTGTCCAACAAAGGCACAAGTCGAGGAAACAACGGCTTGGTTGGAACATCAGTTTGACGGGAGTGATATTAGGGCACAATCATACCATGGTGGACTGAGCATTGAGCACCGATCGGGTGCACATGTGAATTTCCTGACGGGGAGAACATCTGTTATTGTTGCGACATTGGCGTTCGGTATGGGAATCGACAAGACTGACACGCGGTAAGTTATGCATCCATTAAAGATACGACATGCATATTATGATGATTCCATTTCTCAACCACTCTAATCAATGGTGTATCAACAATTTGGTTTTGGTATAGGCGAATTATTCACTATGGTCCTCCTAAAACGGTAGAGGAGTATTATCAACAGATTGGAAGGGCGGGGAGAGATGGACTAGAGGCGTACTGCACAATGTATTGCAATAGTGCAGATTTTGATAGATACAAAGACGACTTTTACCTCGGAGGGCTTTCAACGAGTGTGCGATCGAATCAAGAGATGTCAATCGATTCACTACGCAGATTTGCTATGAGCGATGAGGTTTGTAGGCGAGCAGAACTTTTGAAATTCTTTCATGAAGAACCTAGCTTTGGGGAGCGTTGTGGAACTTGTGATACATGTGTCACACGCTCCACCCACTCCGACGATATTGAACGCGACTTTGGGCCCAATGGTGCAAGGCTTGCTTTGTATGCAATCTCTGTCCTGAACGAGAAGCAAGGCATTGGTAGTATTGAAAAGGTTCTTAGCGGTAGAGAAATCGAACCATATCGATACAAGAACTCAAGCGTTGTTCCAGATATTATCCATGGGAAAGTGGCAATGATGAAATCACAAATGTCTGGTTACAAAAAGAGGGTTCCAGTATCATACTTTACGAAGGATTTGCTGCCAGCACTCGTCGAGAGGGGTTTTGTGCGAGTAATGGCTCAGTCAGCAAAGGTCGGTGGGCGAACAGCGGTAAGTTTCTTATTTTCATACATGACGACTACTCATACAAAAAGTCCTCACCATATCGTGTTAATAGAACTGGTCAAGCTATGTATTGACCGACCAAGGTCGCATCGTCTTAACCGAAGGTCCAATTGTACTGCCAGTGCCTAGCTCAATCCGTCAGTTTGAAAATGAGCAAAAGGCGAAGATTGAAAAGTCGCTACAACAACTCAAAGCAGTTGGAGCAGATGTCGACCAGATTCCAAAGCACGAGCTGGAAGAAGGAGATGGCACAGTGTTCAAAGCCCTGCGAACTTGGTACAATTATTTGGACTTGTTGCAGCGAAATGAAAGACAAGATCGCCTGGACCAACTTGAAGACCTACGCTTGAGAATCGATGGTTGGAGAATGGACGTTGCTCAAAAATACAGGATTTCACCATCGGATGCAATGCCCGATCATCTGTGAGTGTGAATATACTATATCTATTCTTATCTTTATGCATGATATGTTCTAACAGTTATTTTGCCAGTCTCCTTAGTGTTGCTTATACTGCTGCTTCTTTGAAAGGCAGCCTACTGGAGAAAGAGGCCTTACTGGCAGCGGGTGTTCGATCAGGTGGTATTGACGTTCTTGTAAATATCATTAACGAATGGATCGATGAAAATAAAGGAGACGCATTAAATGAACACGAAACAAATGAAGAAGAGGATGCATCCGGCAAAATGATACTACCAAACGAACAATTTGATCCCGGCAAAGCATGGGAGTTCTTTGTGTACAGGCCTCAAAAGAAGACAGGTCTCGCATCATGGGAAAGTTCTTATAATAGATTTACTATTGGTGAGCACCCACAGACAATTGCCATGTCCCCAGTGAGTGGAAGACCCATTCAAGTCAACACTGTCATTGGTCATGTATTTGATGGTATTCTTTCAGGGCGGAAGGTCGACTTGAGACGTCTATCGTTGTTGTCGAGCCCCCCAACCGAGAAACAATGGGACAAGCTCTCACAGATGGAAGCGCAAACTGACATAAACGTGGTTGGAGACCCAAAGACCTCTGGCAAAGACGGGGATTCTGTAAAGATGACAGACTTTTTGGCACCAATAATGGGAGAAGAATTCGTTTCAAAGGAATTCAATGACAGAACGCCAGAGGAAAAGGCAAAGTTTGGTAATTGGTGCGAACTCTTCAAATGGTATTCGTCGTTAAGACGAATTGGATTCACGCCATCTTTTCAGACAGAAGATTTAGAAGGTTATGAATTGGTGTGAACAGAAATGATGGTACATTTTCTAATGAATTCCTGAATTTAGTAAGGAACTCGATTGCGATCTCGCATATTATTAAGACGGGTAGTGCCAAATAACTATTGAATCTCATCTCCAATCTACAGTAACTGCTAGCGCAAGTATCTATCCTATGATTTTTCACATGCTTTCTACTTAGCTTTACTCAAATGAGAACCTTGTCCATTTCCATTCAGCAGAGATCTACTGCCACTGTTATGTTGTACCTGTCATGTTTGGGATACATCAGCTATCCCTAAGAAGCATTTACGAGTATATGAAAAATAGGAATGCCGCGGGGCAAAACGTTTTATTGGTGGGATTAGATAAGTATATACATTGTATATACAGCACATACGGACCAAGAAATGGAATGAATAAGTGTAGCCGTTAAACTAACAGTTATTAAATAATAAATGTCAACGCTCGCTCAAGCTATTAATTAAGATCAGCTATTAATAGCTCGCTGGAGCTGGGGACGTTCAGACCATTTTTGAAGTCAGAATTTCTGGTATGTTTTGCATG
>Ga0115005_10003692_pt1 | contig 12231 bp, 14 predicted proteins | sample ArcOceMetagenome_FD_87163 | JGI IMG/M metagenome (GOLD analysis project Ga0115005, IMG submission 87163) | Marine eukaryotic phytoplankton communities from Arctic Ocean - Arctic Ocean - Greenland ARC118M Metagenome | ecosystem: Environmental > Aquatic > Marine > Oceanic | place: Arctic Ocean...
CCTATCAGCCCTAGTTACATGACCCCGATGGGATCCCGGTTTTTATTTCTGCAATTTTTCCGAACATGGGAAATATCAGTTATTTGTGAATTTGGAGGACGACATCCTGACTTATTGTTACAACAAACGATTTTAATGCGTCTGTTGTTGGAATTTTGTTGCTCATAATCAAAAAGTTGTACAAAATTTGCAAAACACCCAAATTATTACATAAAATCTTAACACAACACTACAAAAATGAACTCATCCGACCCTTCCACGTTATCATTCCCAATGAAGGTTAGTGCAATGATTTGAGACTTGTTTTGGAAAATGCAATCGACCTCAACTGACACATCTATCCATCTGCTTCTCTTTCTTGTAATTGTCACCATAGTTGATGCAGATTTTGGAAAATGAACATCTCTCTGATATCATTGTCTGGCATCCCAACGGAGAAGGCTTCATTGTCAAAGACAAGGAGAGGCTTGAGTCTGAAGTTCTTCCTTCGTACTTTAAGGTGACAAAGTATACTAGTTTTAATAGAAGATTGAAACGCTGGGACTTTAGTATTCAGCGTCGTGGCCACAAGCAATCAAGTTACTTCCATCCTTTGTTCTATAGAAATGACTACGAAAGGGCGAATGGAATGTTTCCTCTCCCCCAAAAGGCGTATCATCCAAAGAAAATGAACAAGCACACAAAGGGAAAGGAAGCGATTGAGAAACCCTCGAAAAAGGACTTCTTAAAGAACAATCGTACTGCTGCTACTACTAGTACTACTCCTCGTACTCTTACTCCGGCTGGGACGGTTGGACGCACCAATACTAGGAGAATCACTCATGTCGATTCATCAACTCATGGCATGCTGCACAATGGCTCCCGCAATCCTCGGGATCATAGGCATCATACGATGATGTCCTTCAAGAACAATACGACGACAGCTTCTCAACAACATTTAGGCATAACGATGCCTTCTTCAAACCAAGCAAGATACAGTATGCCTACGTATTCGTCTGATTTGGCGACGGCTTCTTATTATCCTGTTGCGAGAGCGAGCTATAGTTATGGAAGAGCACCACCTGCTCCATCGATCCAGATGATCATGCCAATTGGGCCTCAAATGAACTACTTTGGTTCATGCCAAGAACCTGCGGTATATTGTCAGCAACCTCATTCAACCACGACTCGCCACAATTCTTATGTATCTCCTGAAATGGTTGGTGGACAAGAAGTAGCTATGATGGCTGCGTATCCATGCAATAACTTGGCGCTCTATTAATCTTTTGGCACCAGTCTCGTTCCTCAAGTATGATACATGCATCTACGACAAACGAAGAATGTAACAGCTACTACGTGCATCAACAAATGCAAATGTGAGAAATTAGGTCACCACCAGCCATACTTTACTGAACGAAGGGGGACGGTATCGTCGTGCTCGTTATGACCAAAGAACTTGAATTGGGATCAGGACAAAAGGAACTCTAATTCGCATGTATACTCGTAATCCGGAATTGGAAATATTGCGTTTCAAAAATAATAATAAATTTACATTTTCTAATTTTTCAACTTTTTACCATTCGCAGTACACGTAGTGTACAATGCAGTAAAAATGAATTTAAATGAGGATATTCAAATATGTGCATGGTGCAATTGAAGGAAAAAACAATAAAGACACATGAGAGTCCTGCTAATTAAATTAGAGATTCTATATTTTAGGCTTCAGTTACCGGTACGCCATAAATGCATTCACAGAACATCCTCCTTTTGCCCTGGATCCAGCGATGGAGGATAGCCTCTATAAGCTTTAGCTGAATGTATTGTGATTTGATTCTTTGGGCGATCGTCTTGATCTGTTGGCACAAGTCCCATTCTCTGCACAACAGACATTCCCGAATATATCCTGCCAAACACCGTATGCTTCCCATCCAAAAATGGTGTTGGTTTCAACGTAATAAAAAATTGGCTTCCATTCGTATTTGCTCCTGCATTAGCCATGCTCAGAATCCCTGCCCCTGTATGCTTCAAATTTCTAGTAATTTCATCTTCGAATTTCCCTCCGTAGATAGATTCGCCACCTCTTCCGGTCCCAGTTGGATCACCACCCTGAACCATGAAATCCCTAATTATTCTATGGAATATTGTGTTATCATAGTAGCCTGCTTCGGCCAAGGCTGCAATATTGTGGCATGTTTTGGGCGTGTGCCGGTGATATAGTTCAATGATAAAAGTCCCCTGTGGCAAAATCGTGAAACAGTGTTAGTAAAAAGTGGTGAGAAAAACAACAAGCAGGTGTTGACGAGATGTGGACTGCTGCTGTGTTTCGTTACATAGTTTTATGGCATCAACTTGATAACATCATGCAGTAAAATTGGAAACTTACGACACTTGTATCAAATTGCACGTGTGTATACGGAGCGGTAACGTTAGCGTTGCTTGTCGCTGCCATGATATCAATGATGAATCTGTTGTGTGTTACCAATTGGTGGTAGTAGATTTGAAGATTGTTTGTACTGCATAGTGTATGTGTCCGGTTTCTTCGTAGCCTCCTCCCCTCCTTACTGTATTACTTGTCGGGTCGTCGTCGGTCGTCCAACCATGCTTCAGCAATAATTTACCGTTAGTATAGTATAACGTTCGACGTCTGCTGTGACCACAGATATCCCCCCTCCAACAATCCTGACGAACGACAAGATCAGATTGCAGATCAGGTATCAATCAGGCACCCGACCATCATCAGACAAAAGAAAAGAAACATCAAATACTTTTACAATATCCAGCATCCTTGCCAGCATGAATCTTAAAACTGCATTCCTCCTTCTTGCGCTCCCCGCTACAAATGCCTTCACTCTAACAATGGGAACGGGTAACTCCTTCGGCAGAGTCTTCCGTATCTCTACATGGGGAGAATCACACGGAGGTGGAGTAGGCGTCACTCTTGATGGATGCCCTCCTCGTCTCCAAATCACCCGCGATGAAATACAAGTTGATCTCGATAGACGTAGACCTGGACAGAGTCGTATTACCACTCCTAGAAATGAGGCTGATGCTGTCGAGATTCTTTCGGGACTTACCCCTGATGATATTACTACTGGAACGCCAATTGCCATGTTGGTCAGGAATAAGGATCAGAGGAGTTCAGATTATCTAGATAACGATATGAATGTCGCATATCGTCCTTCTCACGCCGATGCTACTTATGATGCTAAGTACGGTGTTAGAGCTATTGCTGGTGGAGGACGTAGTTCTGCTCGTGAGACTATTGGACGTGTCGCTGCTGGAGCAGTTGCTCGTAAGATTTTGAAGATGTACAATAATATTGAGGTATTGGCATATGTAAGCAAGGTTCAGGATATTGGATGTGATGTCAATGATGATACCTTTACTATGGAAGATGTCGATGCAAATATTGTTAGGTGCCCTGATGAGAAGGCTGCTGAGGAGATGTTGGCACGTATTGATGAAATCCGTAAGGCTGGAAACTCTATTGGAGGAGTCGTCACCTGTGTTGTTAGAAATGTTCCTGCTGGACTTGGAAGTCCCGTCTTTGATAAGCTTGAGGCTGATTTGGCCAAAGCGTGCATGTCTATTCCTGCTGCCAAGGGATTTGAATCTGGAGATGGATTCGAGGGAACCTTGTTGAGTGGAAAGGATCATAACGATGAATTCTACATTGATCCCGTTACTGGAGCTACTAGGACCAAGACGAATAGAAGCGGAGGTATTCAGGGAGGAATTAGCAACGGAGAAAATATCGTAGTTCACGTTGCTTTCAAGCCAACATCTACAATTGGACAGGTTCAGGCCACTGTTACTAGGGATGGACAAGAAGTAGAACTTCGTGGAAAGGGACGCCACGACCCTTGTGTTCTCCCCCGCGCTGTTCCAATGGTTGAAGCAATGTGTGCTTTGACTATTGTTGATGCCTTGATGATGCAGCAAGCTCAATGTGAGCTTTTCCCCAATGAAGCTCCTGCTGATGCCAAGCCTAATCCTATGGGAACAACTGCTCACAGAGAAGGTGGGCCCAAGGAGCATGTAGCTTCTGTAGATGGTGGTGATAAGCCCCTCAGCCAGCAGATTGATGAGGAGTAAGGCATATGGGCATGGGTATGATAAAAATATGTGGTGCAGTTATGATTTTCGATTCGAGTCTTTCATGCACCTTCAAAAGGTTTCAAGAACGTGAAAGTTATGCACCGTTGCTAAAATAATTATTGGTAAAATTGAACCTATTGCAAAGAATCTAAGCAGATAAAAGAAGTAACTTGAAATTGATGTATCTAATTTCGTATTTTATAATAATCCGTCGAATTGGATGTATGAAATCGCATGTCACTAAAACTAGTCAATTCCAGCATCCTTGAACTTTCTCAACAATGGATCTTCTGGTGCCAAGGAGAATCCAGTTCCGCTCCCAGCAATGGCATTCGTGTCAATTAAAGTCTTTGCTCCGACACTTCTTTTCAAGAGTGACTCCATCTCCAAAGCCTTCTCCTCGATCGTCCTGACATTATTCTCCATCTGCGACAATCTCTTTTTTTCCTCTACACAATTCATCAAAGCTTTCTTCAGTTTCTCCTCAATTTGCGTCTTTTTGAACAAGAAATCTCTTGCCTTCTCTTCATCTCCGTCCCCAAGCGCTGCCTTTGCTTGAGAATAAACCCTGTTCACATCTTCATCTAACCGTTTCGCAAAATTTTGCTGTGTCCTCAAACTGTCTTCCGTTAACCTTAAACCTTCAAAACCTCTATCCAAAAGCATTCCAATCTCCTTCGCTTGCTCTAACATTTGTTGCGTAACGCCCATTTTTTCCATTTCTACTTGTCTAGCTTTGTCAACTGCATTATTTGCCCCAAGTTGATTTCCAATGGATGCACCAAACATGGCTCCGAATGGACCTCCTACTAAACCGCCCAAGATTGCCCCTGCTGCTGCTGACCCTACTCCATTATTAGTTTGGGCATTGATTCTTGCATTGATTTCTGCTTTTTGTTCGAGTTCTTTGTCGTACCGATTGGGATTGTTGGAAAGAAATAGAATGGAGCTGGACCTGGACCTGGAACTGGAACTTGAGGAGGATGTTTTGTGTGTGTGTTGTTGTTGGGCAAATGATAGTGAAGGTAGGTTTGGTGCAAAACAAGATACTTCACGGGAAATATTCATTACGAAGAGAATATGAGCAGTTGAACGTGTAATCTTCATGATTGATTAGATGATAGAACTAACTGATGGTAAGAATGAGGAGTGAAGAGTTGTTGTTTATGTCCGTGTTTGTACATACATACCCTTGCTAGCTTGTAAGTACGTGTATTGCTGCTGACTGCATCATCAAGCAATCAGCATCATTCTTCTTCTTGTGTTTATAAAAAGAAGTGAAATCTTGGAATGAGGTTTATTATAACCTATTGTGAATTAAACAAAATATCAGAGACACACTAGTATTTGAAATATCCTGTCCTCGCTCCTTCCCTTCTTCAAGTCGAAGAAGAAAATATTGCAGCAAGCGTTGCAAGCGCAGGCAGACCGAACGAAGCGTAGCGGGGAAGGCTACGGGCTACGGGTGGTGCTGTCGGTCGGTGAACACAGCCTATGATAATACCCATCCATTGGCTTCCGCTGTTTCCATTTCAGCTGCACAAAACACGCTACTGCACCATGAGTAGAGCTAGGTAAGTTTGAAGTCGCTGGGCGATGCTTCTGCTGGTGGGATGTACGGAGAAAAACTTTTTGTCATGGACTGCACCATTGATGCATAATGGTTGACGGACGGGTGGACACGGCAATCTGTTACCAAGCAGTTGTGTCGGCTGGAGAGTGATTTCTTCTTACCTTAATATGGCGCACGGTACTTCATGCTGGGTTTTTGATGTGCCAAATGACTGAGCTTCACTTCATTTCTTCGTCACTTTCGAATATCCCGCCGGTGACTAGATGGCTGAGGTTCAAGGTGTTGATTTGCTCGGTTATATCGTCTACAGTTGCCCTGTCAAACTGTTTCAGCCAACTCTGTCTCTCACGCGTGTTTATTTATTTATTTTGAATCTCTTCAAACTACAGAGTATACGCGGATGTCAATGTGCATCGGCCAAGAGACTATTGGGATTACGAAGCACTTACCGTCAATTGGGGAGATCAAGAAGACTATGAGGTCATTCGGAAAATCGGCCGCGGAAAGTACAGTGAGGTACGTCTAAATATAGTTTGCGCTGAATTCATTGTACTTTATTATCGGGGCTTTTCTTCATTTAGTCAACAAACAATGCATCCGTGCCAGGATGTCACCGTTGTGATTTCAATTCTCTTCCACGCGCCCCACTCACACTATCAATTATCAAAAATATCATTGCAGGTATTCGAAGGAGCCAATGTACGAGCGAACACAAAGTGTGTCATCAAAATCCTCAAGCCAGTCAAGAAAAAGAAAATCAAGCGTGAGATTAAAATTCTCCAAAACATGTGCGGCGGAACAAACATTATCCAACTTCTTGACGTAGTACGCGATCCTCAATCCAAAACCCCCTCTCTCATCTTTGAACATGTCAACAATACCGATTTCAAAGTCCTTTACCCCACACTAACAGATTATGACATCCGTTTTTACATCTTTGAACTTCTCAAGGCGCTTGACTACTGTCATTCCAATGGAGTCATGCATCGTGATGTAAAACCGCACAATGTCATGATTGACCATGAAAAGAGGCAATTACGTCTGATTGATTGGGGACTGGCTGAGTTTTACCATCCCGGAAGAGAATACAATGTCAGGGTTGCTTCAAGATATTTCAAGGGGCCAGAGTTACTCGTTGATTTGCAAGAGTACGATTATTCCCTTGATATGTGGAGTCTTGGGTGCATGTTTGCTGGAATGATTTTTAGAAAGGAGCCATTCTTTCATGGACATGATAACTATGATCAGCTTGTCAAGATTGCAAAGGTTTTGGGAACGGAGGAGTTGTTTCATTACCTTGATACCTACGACTTGGAGCTTGATCCTCATTTTGATGGGATACTTGGAAGGCACTCCAAGAAGCCTTGGCAAAAGTTCATCACTGCTGAGAATCAGCATTTGGTCACGGATGAATCAATTGATTTCGTTTCCAAGTTGTTGAGGTATGATCATCAGGAGCGATTGACTGCGAAGGAGGCATCTGCTCATCCTTACTTTGCTCCTGTAAGGGAAGGATTAGTGGCACGTGGGAACTAAAATGATCATGGTATGATTGGTAATTATTTAGAATGGCTGAATAGGATGGACGGTGGACTTGGATGGACGTTTGGTTGTAACAATCAGTGATTGTTGGTTTGACAAGGAACAGAAATGGGTTGTAGGCCAATGTTGTCATGTGGAAATTTGTTTGTCTATAAAGTGACGACGTATTCTATTTGTTATTTAGAAGAGTCTACTCCCCAAGGTAGTTTTCAATGATGCCAAGGCGTTTCTGCAGCGTAAGAGATGAATGCTGATTTGGACTTTAATAGTAGTGCATAACAAGGATCGACAGGACCTTGCTTGTGAATGCCTGAAAAATAAAATGGGACAAGAAATACTTTTTATTTATAATTGTTCATAGTGGAATCTTTCAAAGCTCTTGGGGAGATACTTTCTGCATGATAAAGATGTGACCATTCACGTCATGAGCTCCTTCTTTTCGAAATCCACGCATTTCTTCGTAGTGCAACACTTTTAGTGAAGTCTGCTTGCCGACTTCTTCAATATATTTCTTGTTGTGAGCAAACCGACCTGAAGGCTGAAGTTGCCACCGCCAATCTGGCTTAGTTTCTTGCAACCTGTTCGTGCGAACGATGAAATGCAGATGAATACATGAATTGTGAACGATGAAATAATGCAGAGCAATGCATGTATTCAACTTTAGCCATGAATACAGCATTCTACTCACTTTACTTGGAACTCGTCTGAAGCGTTCTCCAATGTAAATGCAGCCACGCCGCCGTCCATGAGACCCTCTTCCATAGATTCAAACAAAGGTACTAGATCACCGAAATAGATATATGAGTCGCCTGCAATGATGAGGGACACCGGTTTCTTATCGCGGAAGACTTCAGTTATATCTCCAACTTTTGTTTCGTCGTATAACCCTGGTCGTGCTTTCTTTGCTTCTTCTATGATGGCAGGACTGAGATCAACCCCTACCAATGTCTTGCTCACGTTGCGAAACTTTACAAATGGTCAGAATTGGTAATGTGGACATCTCCAAGTGCGCTGCACAAGGGGTAGAAGCAGAGAGAGAGAAAGATTACCTTACCTGTTCACCAACCAAGCCAGTACCGCATCCCGCATCAACGACCAAGTCAAACTTGGGTACTTTTTCTTCCCCTCCAAATGCTTTGTCAAAAGCAATTCGAAGCTTTTGAAATCCCGTGTACCCTAGCTCTTCTACCAGCGAGTGCTCGAAACTAAAGTATTTTGCATTGTGGTACAAACATGATGAAACTTCCTTAGACCAATATTCTACATAGGACATGGATTTATAAACAGGATAGCAATGGGCAATGTACTTACTTTTCAGCATAGTCCTCAAACAGTTGCGTTACGTAAGTATTCGACGCCCTTCTCATTGTTGCATCTGCGGTGATAGATGCTAGCATGTGTTTCGCAGCTTCATTACTAGGATCCATCTCAATTGCATAATTGAATGCACTGGCAGCCATTTCAGAGCATGGCACTTCTTTGCTTGGATCGTCATGCATGACACACTTTTGATTCTCAGAATATGTAATTGCCAACCCAATTCTGTATTGAAGCTGTGAGAGAACGAATGTTGGATCTTCTGGTGGGTCAGTTGGCTCTACCTCTCTCTGCGTCAAAATATCATATGCCTTGTTGTAAACTGCCAATGCTTCCGCTGGCTCCTTCAAATGGTCTTGTAAAACAGCGCCAAGGTTGGCGAGGGCTACGAATGGAAAAAGTTAGTTGATTTCTGCACAATTTTCTACATCACGAGATCATCCGCCTGCTAGTGAACAGTCAACAGTGCTATTCACTGCATACTTCTCTCGAATATTCACATACCTGCCCAATGATATGAATCCAACGAAGCTGCAAAGGAATATGAATCTGCTGCCTTCCTATAGCTCTCCAATGCTTCATGCGTCATTCCCAAGAAAAACGCAGCCTGGGCTGTAATGTCAGTTGCGGACTTTTGCACAGATTCTACCACAATATCATCAATCTGCTTGGAAAACAGCAAAATTGCTTTGCGATACATTCCAACAGCCTTCCTTTCATCTCCCGTAGAAGAGTATGCCGTTCCAGCGTTTGTATACAATGAAAGCGCTGTTACTAAGGAATCCTCTTCTTCATTGATTTTTTCAATTCCCTGCTCGTAGATTTTGAGTGCTCCGATTGGGTCGTTGGTGGAAAGTGCTTCATCTGCTAACTCGAGAATATCTTCTGGTGACATATCATCTTCTACATTTACTCCATAGCGACTGGCGAATGATGAATATAGAAAAGTGGAAATAAGCAGCAGCCTGAAAATTCCCCTCATTTTGACTTTTGTTGCAAATCTAAGAAAAAAGCTGAAGGCGTTGTGAGATTCAAGAAGGTGGTTTGCTAAGGATAGAGAACTACCGCTGTAGAATGAACTGAAGATGGATCTTTAGGGGGTGGTGGCAAGAAGTTCAGAGTGACAAGTGACAACCAAGAATTGTGAGGGAGAGAGAAGCCACAACAACGACGCTCGCTCGACAGCAACACAAAAAACACGCAACGGGGGATTGTTCGCGGAATGAAAAAACACAAAAATCCGCAGAATGAAGGCAGAAGGCGGCAGGAGCGAGCGAGCGAGCATACAACAGGCAAACCTCCTCGACGACCTTCAACATATTGAAGATACGCGGTATGTCGTCAGGCCAGGGAACAACAGCAGTTCGACAGTCTATAGATGTCGAATCTCTTGCGACTTGGATGGGAGAGCAATCTTCCGTCACAGGACTCATTTCGCGACATGCATCGACATCTGCAACTCATGCAACTTCAATATTACGCAAAGATCTTGCAATTCGTCAGTTCGGATTCGGACAATCAAATCCTACCTATCTTCTTACCATTGGCGACTCTTTAAAGCTTGTCTTACGCAAGAAACCGAACAAAGTTGCCCACAAATCTGCGCACGCATTGCACAGAGAATATCGTGTCTTGCAAGCGATCCAATCTTATAACTTATCACTTCCCGCAATTACAAGTTTTAATAAAGAGGTTTCTAAATCCATCCCCGTCCCAACACCAATAGCCTACTGCACTGATCCAAAAGTTATCGGAGCAGAATTTTATATCATGGAATACATCCAGGGACGCATTTTCATCGATCCGACGTTGCCGGGTATGTCATCTGCCGAGCGCCTTCTCGCATATCGCGATGCTACACGAGTATTGGCCAATATACATGCCATGCCTTATACGAAATTCAATTTAGAATCATTTGGAAAGAAGGAAAAGTATGTCCAACGTCAAATCAAACGGTTGACGAGTATTGCAAAGCTCCAGTCGAAAGACATTGGACCTATTGATGGAATCGATAAATTGGTTTCGAAATTGTGGCATGCAAGTGAGTTCTGCCCAGATCATACTTCCCTTATTCATGGGGATTTTAAGATGGATAATTTGATTTTTCATTCCGTGGAACCAAGGGTGATTGGTGTTTTGGATTGGGAGTTGTCGACAATTGGTGATTCATATTGTGATGTAGCGAACCTTTGCATGATGTATTTAATGCCTGGGCTCGATGAAGGTTTAGGGATTGCGGGTTTAGGGAGTACAAAGTTGGAAGGAACGGGTATTCCGACGAGGAGGGAGTTGCTCAAACTATATGCTGGAATGAACCCGTTGATATCAGAGGAGGAAATTGTTTCGTGGAGAGGATTTTACTTAGCCTTTTTGTTCTTTAAGAATTGTGTAATTGTACACGGGGTGAAGCAAAGGGCTAAGGTAGGGGTGGCGAGTAGTGCCATGGCAAAGAAAGTTGCGTCGCTTCTGCCAACAATGGTGAGCACAACCAAGGTCATTTTGGACGATGAACCTCCTCCAGCACTAAGTAAGTTGTGAGATAGTACAATGATTCGCTATGCAGTTAATAAAATCTTAAATAAATTGAGTACGTGTAGTAGGATAACGAATTGTTTTGGAATCGTCGTAAAATCCTTGGATACTCCTGTAATAACGATTCGCCGTCCGGAACTAATTAAACGAGGCTATTAATTATCAATAGCCCTGTTCCATAATCGGTCGATGGTTTTTTGCAGGGTAGGAGACGCATCAATCGCTCTGTTTACATTCAACACATCATCAACCGATTTGTCGCCGACAATATCATAGCAAAATGTCACATACTCCTCGAGATTTTTTCTTTCAGCAGTCCTCAAGAATTCGAAAGCATCATCTCTTAGCTTAACCGTCATATCAGAAGGAGGTATAAGTGTATTGACTGGGCGCTCAAGGATGTTTGATACTAGTTTCACATTTGCGGAACTAAATACTTTGCGATTCGCGGGAGAAAGAACAAACTCCGATGCCTCCAAGACTGCAACCTTTGTATAACTAGTAAGGAACTGTTTGATCAGAGGACCGACCGTACGGTCAAGACTCTTCTTCGCTTCATCACGAATTCGATTTCGCATCGGACCAATGATTGGTAAATTACCAATAATGTTTCCAAAGACATCAATTGTCTGAAAGAAATTGTAAATACCATCATACAAAACTTGTGCCAAGAGCTTATTAACTGCCTCACTACCAAGAAACGATTGAACTGCTTGGGGGTCGTACCCATCAACATTATCGACTGACTTGAGGACGCGATCTGTAGTTTCTTTCCCGAGGATGTCAGCAATGGATCTTTTCTCTTCCAATATTTTTCTCTCTAACTTATCCCAATTCCTTATTACCAGTGCCTCGGAATCGTCGATCAAAAGTTCATCAGATAGTAATTCATCTAAAATAGATAGGGCATCTTCTTTTGGTAGAAGGGAATCTAGATCTTCGGTTTTAAACCAATCAATAGCTTCACGAGCAGTGGACGCCATGTCATGTTTACTAGAAGTCAAACGAACAATGTTGGTCCGCTGATGAGGAGCAAATGCATGCAATGGAGTGCTCAATAGAGCTAAGCAAATAAAATGGATTGATGATAAAACCATGACGGTGGATTCTGTGTGGCTTTATAATCCAATCCCTTTATGGTTCAGCACAAGGCAAACTCTTCTAATTCAATGGTTGGTAGACTAGCTCTA
>Ga0115005_10003693_pt1 | contig 12230 bp, 10 predicted proteins | sample ArcOceMetagenome_FD_87163 | JGI IMG/M metagenome (GOLD analysis project Ga0115005, IMG submission 87163) | Marine eukaryotic phytoplankton communities from Arctic Ocean - Arctic Ocean - Greenland ARC118M Metagenome | ecosystem: Environmental > Aquatic > Marine > Oceanic | place: Arctic Ocean...
TCATGGATCATTAAAAATATTATCGTTTTTCATTCTAAGTAATTGGTCATTATTAAATATAGAATTTTGACGAGGGAATTTTTTTGCTAATTTTTTCAAAAAAATCATTGCATACCCTACGGTCTGGAATTATTTTTTTGGAGAAAATGGCGGAAAAATAGACCGTCAAAAACTATATATTTAATATTGACTAGTTACTTACTTCTTAGACTCTAATAGTTATTTGTTATCAAATAATTGTAAAAAACACAGAATTTGGAAGCAATAATTAATAACACAATAACCAAATAATTTAATAATCTCAAGAGTCTTAAAGTAGAATTAATTACCTTTCGAGATTAGTTATTTTTTTATTAAATTAATACAACTGTCCATGAGAAAATTTGGATTTTTCTTTTCGATGATTTTCGTTTTTTCTTTTTGTAAAAATGAAAAACCAAAAGAACCTACAATTCCATCCAACTCTCCCCAACAATCTACCCATGAGGGTATTCCTATCGCTCCAACCGATGCCTTTATCAAAAAATACAACGGCATCATTGGTGATAAATTTCCTATCGAATTAGTTTTGATTAATTGGTCTAATGGCAATTTAGGTGGCTATTATTTTTATACTGATCAAATCAAAACGGATAAAAAAGGAAAAAAACAACCTCAGAAAATTGAATTATCTGGAGAGCTAAATTTAAACGAGACTTTCACCATTGACGAATTTGTGGGCGATGATTTTACTGGAAAATTTACTGGAAGTCTTTCTGAACTTTCGACAATCAAAGGGAACTGGAGCAACGCAGATAGCTCTAAATCAATGAGTTATACCTTAACAGAAATATTCCAGGAGGATAAAACAGGCTGGACAGGTGCTTGGTATCGCAATGAAACGCAGAGTCCTGGCATATTGATTTTGGGAAATGTAACTGATAAAACGGTGGACTTCGGTTTGGAAATTTTCAATGGTGGACATAGCGGACTTTTGGAAGGTACTGCCAATTTGAATGGAGGAATCGCCACTTTTAAAAATACGATTTTTGACGATGTAGAAACTTGCTTTTTGGTTTTTCAAAAACATGACAACTTAGTTTTAATTGATCAAAAATCAACTAACTGGGCCTGTGGTTTTGGAATGCGAGCTCATGCGAATGGAAAATATGAAAACCATTTTTCTCCAAAAGAAGCAGAATTAGCTTACGGAGAAGAAAATAGTATTTTCCTAGATAAAGCGCAACGAGATCTTTTTAAAAAACTGGTCGGCGATAGATACGAAGATTTCGCATTCAACATGCAAGACCTTTCAAGTTTTCCAAAAAGCCAAAAAGATAATTTTGAAGCGACTGCCTTTGCTGGAAATGTCATTGGTTTAGCTTCTACGAATGAGGCGATTATTATGCAAAATGGTAAAGGAGTATTTTGGGCAGGAGTAATTATTTATGATGAAATAACTGATCAGTTTCAAGTGAAATATTTTACGAATGATAATAAAAGGAAAAAGGATATTCCGCAGACAATTGAAGATTGGAGGGATTCGTTTTCTGAATATGAAGTAGTTTTATAAAACTTCCTCCGTGACACGGTTTGAAACCGTGTCACGGATATTGTTTACCCAACTTCTTGATTTAAAAATGAACTTTTGTTTTTCAAAAAATCCATGTCACGGCGTCGAGCTGTGCCACGGTGTGTTCCCTAAAAATCATCGTACAATAAATATTCCCCCCTGATTTTTTTAAAAGCTACCAAATCTTTTTGCCAACTATTCCGAATCTCTTCCTCACTTTTTCCATTAATAATTTGCCATCGCAAAGTGGAGTTCCCTGCCAATTTATCAAAGAATTTATTTTCCAAAAAGAAGTCTTTTTTGTTTTCAAAGTTTTCATAAAAATGCATGAGGTATCTCAAGTTCAACCTTCCCATTTCTTGAAATTCTTTCAAATCCAAAGTTGTCAAATCAAAACCATTACATTCTATTCCATCAAATTTTGGGTACTTCGCCCCCGGCATTGATTTGGGTGTAAAAGTAAAATCTCCTTGTTTAAAATCTGGATGTCCATAAATTTGAAATTGTTTATTCGTTCCTCGTCCAGCACTTGCTGTCGTTCCTTCAAAGAAACACAACGAAGGATACAGATAGACCGAACGAATATTGGGCAAGTTGGGAGAAGGCTTGATTGGCAATTCGTAAAAAGTTTTATGATCGTAATTTTCACATTTTATAACAGTCAAATTACACTTTATCTTTCCCTTCAACCAACCTTCGTTATTCACCATTTGAGCATACTCTCCTACCGTCATTCCATGTACAACTGGCACTTGATGCAAGCCCACAAATGATTGATATTTTCTTTTCAAAACTGGCCCATCGACATAATGACCATTTGGATTCGGTCGATCTAAAACCATAAAATCAATATTATTTTCAGCACATGCTTCCATCACATAACTCATGGAAGAAATGTAGGTATAAAATCTTGTGCCCACATCTTGGATGTCAAAAATCACGATGTCGATTCCCTGCAAATGTTCCGCAGTTGGCTTTTTATCTTCTCCATAAAGGGAAATTAAAGGGATTCCTGTTTTTGCATCTTTACCATCTTTGACTTGTTCACCAGCATCTGCTTCACCTCGAAATCCATGTTCGGGAGCAAAGATTTTTTTAATGGAAATTCCTTTTTCTAACAATACATCTACAAGGTGGGTTTCCACAACAGTTGAAGTTTGATTGACGAGCAAGGCGATATTTTTGTTTTTTAAAATAGGCAGATATTCGTCCATTTTAGTTGCTCCAACTTGAACGCCTAAATCAATGGCAACGTCATCATTAATTACTTCTTCAATAGGTTCATTTCCAGTTTTTAAATCTTTATTTTCTTCCTCGCATTTTGTCGCAGTCAAAGCAAGAAGTAAAAGAAAAAGCATTGGGATTTTCATTTTTAAAATCATAGTGTTAGATTTGTTTTAGCAAAAAAACGCAGGGTCATTTTATATTTTTCTAATCGAAAATATGAAGGATGCTGCGTTTTTTTATTCGTAGCGAATTGTTACGAAAATTAATTTTTTATGAAAAAGAAATACGCCATTATTGATATCGAGACCACAGGTGGTCGAGCGGATCGGGAAAAGATTACCGAGATCGCTATCATTCTTCATGATGGTGAAAAAATCATTGATGAATGGGAAACACTTCTCAATCCTGAGCGAGCGATACCTTATAATATTACACAAATTACGGGAATTACTGACGGAATGGTAGCAGATGCGCCTAAGTTTTTTGAGGTAGCGAAGAAGATAGTAGAGATGACGGAAGGAGCTATTTTTGTAGCGCATAATGTGCGATTTGATTATGGATTTATTCGTGAGGAATTTCGAAGATTGGGATTTACTTATATGCGAAAACAGTTGTGTACCGTACGTTTGAGTCGGAAATCATTTCCTGGATTGAAGTCTTATGCGCTGGGAAATTTGATTACACATTTTGGGATAAAAGTAAATGCACGTCACCGAGCTATGGCAGATACTGCTGCGACGGTGGAGCTTTTGGAAATGATTTTTGATCAAGAAAAAAGCGAGGAAGACGTTTTGGACATGATAAATTTGGGCGTTAAAGAATCCAAATTACCAGTCAATATCACCATGGAAAAATTGCATGAATTGCCGGAGGAAACTGGTGTTTATTATTTCCTAGACAAAGATCAAAATGTGATGTATGTGGGAAAAAGCATCAATATTAAAAAACGAATTGTCGAGCATTTTACTTCTAAAACGGACAAAGCTTACAAACTTCAAAAATACGTTCATGACATCACTTACGAAATTACTGGAAGTGAATTAGTTGCTCTACTTTTTGAATCTCATGAAATAAAACGCTTGCTTCCTCCGATCAACAAAGCGCAAAGAAGTCGTTTTTTCCCGTATGTTTTATTTGAATATGAAAATCAAAATGGGTATCGTTGTTTGAGTTTTGGCAGGGTAAAAGCGAGGGATCGAAAGAAGTTAAATGTGCTCCGTGAGTTTCCAAATGCGAATGCTGCGAAAGGGATGATGGCTCGTTTGATTCAGCAATTTAAGTTATGTCAAAATCTTTGCAGTATCGACAAAACTGGTGGAGCTTGTTTTTATTATCACTTGCAAAAATGCAAAGGTGCTTGTATCGGAGAGGAATCAGCAGAGGATTATAATGAGCGAGTTGCGATGGTTATGGAAGCGATCAAGATTGATTTTGAAGATAATTTTTTCATCATCGACGAAGGACGGGAGAATGATGAGCGTTCGATTGTGCTAGTCGAAGATGGTATTTATCGAGGATTTGGATTTGTGAATGTGGAAGAATTAAATGGTCATCCTGATGAATTAAAAGATGCGATAAAACCGCTGAAACATCATCCTGAGGTGGTGAAAATTATTCATACATTTTTGAGTAAGGATAAGAAATTGAAGCGGTTGGTGTTTTAAACCCCTGTCCCCTAAAGGGGAACGAAATATTTAACTTTGCCTTTAAACTGGAAAGCCCATTTTTCAAATCAATGAAAAATGGGCTTTTATATTCTCAAGAAATAACAATACTTTTACAAAAAAGTAAAAATCAATAATTACCTCTAATTTAACCATTCACATTCCCCTTCAGGGGACAGGGTTTTTTACTCCTCCCCCAAAAACGGGTATCGATATTCCGTAGCAGAAACCAACGTTTCCTTAATTGTCCGAGGAGACAACCATCGGTACAGATTTATAATAGAACCTGCTTTATCATTTGTACCTGAAGCTCTTCCACCACCAAAAGGTTGTTGACCAACAACTGCTCCCGTTGGTTTATCATTGATATAGAAATTACCCGCTGCATTTCGCAATGCATCGAAAGCGATATTTACCGCTGTTCTTTCTTTCGCAAAAATAGCACCCGTCAATGCATATGGAGAAGTGGTATCCACTATCTTCAAAGTCTTTTCGAAGTCCTTGTCATCATAAACATATACCGTCAAAACTGGGCCGAAAAGTTCCTCTTCCATCGTCGTGTATCTTGGGTCAGAAGCCAAGATTACAGTTGGTTCGATGAAGTAACCTTCTTCTTTGCTATAGTTACCACCCATGATAACTTTAGCTTTTTTATCCTTTTTCGCTTGAGCGATATAGCTTGAGATTTTATCAAACGCTCGCTCGTCAATTACTGCATTGATGTAGTTAGAAAAATCTTCTGGCGATCCCATCTTCATATCTTCCAAATCAGCTCGCATAAACTTTTCTACATCTTTCCACATACTTTTAGGTACGTAAGCTCGAGATGAAGCGGAACATTTTTGACCTTGAAATTCAAAAGAACCACGTACCATTGCCGTTGCAACTGCCTTCGCATCTGCTGAATGATGAGCAACGATAAAATCCTTTCCACCTGTCTCTCCTACAATTCTTGGATACGTTTTATATTTTCCAATATTATTTCCGATCGTTTTCCAAAGGTGTTGGAAAACACCAGTCGAACCAGTAAAATGTAATCCTGCAAAATCAGGGTGATTGAAAATAATATCACCTGCAACTGGTCCATCTACATGAACTAAATTAATTACTCCAGGTGGCAATCCTGCTTCTTCAAAAATTTCCATAATCACCTGAGCAGAATAAATTTGAGTTTCTGCTGCTTTCCAAACGACAGTATTTCCTAACATCGCTGGCGCTGCACATAAGTTACCTGCAATCGAAGTAAAATTAAATGGAGAAATCGCAAATACAAATCCTTCCAATGGACGGTATTCCAAACGGTTCCAAATCCCCTCCACACTCTCCGGCTGCTGCACATAAATGTCCGTCATAAACTGAACATTGTATCTTAAAAAATCGCAAAATTCTGCTACTGCATCAATCTCTGCTTGGTAACAATTTTTTGATTGAGCCAACATCGTTGCCGCATTCATTCTTGCTCGGTATGGTCCAGATAACAAATCCGCTGCTTTTAAAAAGATAGCTGCTCGATCTTGCCAAGCCATATTTTCCCAATCCTTTTTTGCCGCTAATGCAGCATTGATTGCTTTAGTTACATGAGTACCATCTCCTTTTGAAAATGTTCCCAACACATGATTGATTTCATGTGGCGGATGCATTTCCACTTTATTTTTAGTGTGTATTTTTTTTCCTCCGATGTACATCGGAATGTTCACTTTTTTTGCTTTTAATTTTTTAAGCATTGCTTTCAACTCTGCCGTTTCAGGAGATCCTGGAGCATAGTTTAATACTGTTTCGTTTACCGCAATTGGTAATTCATAAATTGCATTTGACATAATTATGTACTTTTATTTGATGGCCAAAAATTGGGTGCAAATGTATTAATTTTTTCGGGAATAAATTGTCTTTAAGAACATGGAATGAATTCAATCTTTAAATGTTTTTTTTGTGAAAAAAATTCTTAAATAATTATATTTAGCTTGTATTGTTATTATGACAAAAAATTCTTTTTTCACAAAAAAATATAATCATGAAATTAAAAGTACAATTGCTCTATTTATTATTTTTCCTTTCCTTAAATTCTTCTTCTCTATTTTCCCAATCTGTTATTTTTGATGATTTTGAAAATTATGATACTCAAAATCCATTGTGTCCTCAAGTAGAACATTGGACGACTTGGTCAGGAAATGAAGGAGGAGCTGAAGATGTTCCCATCGTTCAACCAGAACCTAATTCGACTAATCATGCTATTCCTTTTCAAGGACATGTTAATTCTCCAAATGGAGGGCCGGAAGATATTATTCTAAAATTGGGAGACTTGACTTCGGGAAAACATCTAGTTTCTTTTGATATGCTTATCCCAAATGCAGATGGTGCTTATTATAATTTTCAGCATTTTGAATCTCCAGGAATTGAATGGGCTTTTAGTGTAGATATTTCAAGTGGAGGGATTATCAATGGAACGACTATGGCTCATGTAACGGTAGGTGGCGGTGAACTTCTTTTCTTTACTATTCAAAGAGGTCAATGGGTCAAGTGGGAACATTATATTGATCTTGACAATGACATAATTAGTTTAGTCATAGATTCTTTTCCAGTTGGAGAATGGACATTTTCACGACAGGCGGGTACTGCTCAATTAGGAACAAAACAACTCGGTGGAATTAATTTCTTCCCTTTAGACTGGAGCTATAATTTCTTTATTGACAATTTAAATTTCGAAAACATTACCCCTGTTTCCGTATCTGCACCTAATGTTCAACCTCTTCAGATTTATCCAAACCCGAGTCAAAATTCTATCTATTTTGATTTGGGAAAAAACAATATTGATAAACTTCAAAGCTTTGAAGTTATCTTCTATAATCAGCAAGGTGGAATAGTTAAAGAAGTCTCCTCTATCAAAAATAAAGAATCTATTCCTATTCAGGAATTATCAAGTGGAACTTATTTTCTAAAAGCGGTTGGTGAAAGCAACTCATTTTATGGGAAGGTAATTAAGCAATAATTTCACTTAACAATTATCTAAACAACAGGAGTGATCAGCCTGAGGCAGACAAGTTCCCGAATTTTTAGATTGGAAATTTGGGATTTTTTTTTCAAAATAGAAGGAATAGAAGGAATAGAACTTACGGTTAATTTTTTTTCGCTTCGCTAATTGTTAAACTGTTTTCAAAAAATTAAAGAACCAAATATTTATTCCATCTTGGGATTAGCAGTTTAACAATTAGCGAAGCGAAAACAGGTCAACAGTTAAAAAAATCGTTTGATATTTTCTCTGAGGTTAAGATAAAAGGACTCCTTCAAAATTCGGGAACTTGTCTGCCTCAGGCTGATGACTCCTGTTCATCAATTATTTTTGATTTACAAATACTACTTTTTCAAGATTAGGAATTGGTTTCATATTTATTGATTTTCAATTTTCCCTAAAAAATCAAATCTTCGGTTCAATCACATTTGGAATAAAAGGAGTAGCATCTCCCCCACCTTTAATTATCTCTCGCACAATCGTACTACTAATATGTGAATACGCTGGACGACTAATCAAAAAGATTGTTTCCAATCCATCTCCAACAATATCGTTCAATTGTGAAATCGTTTTTTCATAATCAAAGTCAGAAGCATTTCGAAGTCCACGAAGTAAATAACGGGCTCCAATTTTTTGGCAATAATGTGCCGTCAAATTTTCGAAAGAATCCACTTCCACCTTTGGCTCATTTTCAAAAACTTTTCCTAGCCAAACTAACCTAGTTTCCAAAGGGAATAAATATTTTTTTTGAGTATTCACACCAACAGCAACTACAATTTTATCAAAAAGAGGTAAGGCTCTTTTCACCAAATCAACATGGCCTGTGGTAATCGGATCGAAGGAACCTGGGAAGACAGCGATTTTCATATTTGTTTTGTTTTGTTTTTCTACAATCATCTACTCTCATTTTCATCGCCAGAAAGCAAACTAAAGGAATCCAAAAATTTATCAATTTGCAAATTCATTCCTTTATCTTTTAGCGAAATAACTTGAATGGAATAATATCTATTTTTTACTAAAAATGATTTCGTTTTGATCAAGGCTTTTCCGTCATTATAATCTACTCGCCACAGTCTTCCTGGAAATTCATTCATCGTAATGTCAGAAGAATAACTCAACTCACCTTTCACACTTTCGACGGCAGTTTCGACGGTTGTTTTAAAAAAGTCTTTGACCAATTCCGTGCTATCTGAGTGAATCGAATACTTTGGATAATCACAATAACTCACCATGTAAACTAAGTTATCAGGATTTTTTCTAGTCGGTTGATGTAGGTAGGTGATATAATTTAGTTCGCCAATTTCAGTTTTAATCGGGTTTTCTTTTTTGACCATTTCACCGGGTGTGAGAATTTTAAATTTCCCATCAAAAGATTGGAAGACGTCCCAACTTGGTTGAGTCATCGCCATACTTAGGAAGGAAACTAGCAATAAAAAAGGGATTATTTTTCTCATAGAAAAAGAATTTAGGGAATTTGTAATTTGGGGTTTGGAATCCTAGTAAATGTAAATCTACCTCTTGAAACGAATACTTCTAAACTTTCGTTTGTTTTTTTTGTAAAATTGGGTTTAGAAATGAAAACTGTTAACTTAGATTTTCATTTCCCCTAAAAAAACTAACCCATAAAATAGATTCCCCAAGGAATCAGTTTGAATATAAAAACTAAAATTTAAAACATCCACACCTTATTTTACTTATGAAATTTTTAATTCACTTTTCTTTGATATTCTTCCTATTCGCCATCTCTGGATGCGACGAGGAACCTGCGGAAAAAGAGGATGAAAACTTTGAATTACCACCTGAGGAGGAGGACTTTGAGGAAGCAGAATTCAAATGGGGTTATATTAATAAGGCTGGCCAAGTGGTGATCAAAGATCGATTTGATGATGCTCGAAATTTTAAAGAAGGTCTTGCTGTGATTCGAAAAAAAGGAAAATGGGGATACATCAATAAAAAAGGAGAAGAAGTCATTCCTGCACAATTTAAAGCAGCTTGGTCATTTTCAGAAGGAGTAGCTCGGGTGTTGACTTTTGAGAAAAAAATGGGTTTCATTAATCCAAGAGGAAAATTTATCGTTGAACCAAAATTTGATTTAGTGGAAGATTTCCATGAGGGTTTAGCTCGTTTTTTTGAATTAGGTGCCTTTGGTTTTATCAATAAAAAAGGAGAAAAAGTGATCGACCCAACTTACGATCAAGCGTCTAATTTTAAAAATGGTTTAGCCAAAATCAAGTACCTCGGGAAATATGGAATGATTGATACCCGGGGAAAAATTACCGTTCCTCCCCAATTCGAACACCTCAGTTATTTTAAAAATGGAATGGCCAAAGCTCGCAAAAATGGAAAATATGGTTTCATTAATTTAAAGGGAAAGTGGATGATCAAACCCACCTTTGATCATGCTAGAGATTTCGAAAACAACCTGGCTCCTGTTTTTAAAAATGGGAAATATGGTTTAATCAATTTGCAAAATAAATTTATTATAAATCTCGAATATGATGAAATCTGGTATGCTGGAAATAACCTTTGGGCAACCGTCAAAAATCAAAAATATAATTATATAAAAAAGGATGGGACAACGGTCAATGCCAAAGACTATGATATGCTTTACAGCTTTTCGGAAAAAAGAGCGGGTTATAATGAAGGTTATTTGTGGGGATTTTTGGATGAAAAAGGACAGGCAATTACACCGGCACATTTTGGTTTAGTTTGGGATTTCAAAGAAGGTTTAGCTCGGGCAGCTTACCGAGATAGAATTGGATTTATTAATCCAAATGGGGAGTTAGTCTTAGAACCAATCTGGAAAGATGCGAGGGATTTTTCGGAGGGATTAGCGAGGGTACAACTTTAATATAACAATACATTTACAAAAAATAAAACCACATTTTTCAAGATGAAATTATTCCAAATTTTCTTAGTCATTTTACTCTTCACTTCTTGCCAAGAAGAACAAAAATGCAAATTTAAACCTACTCCTGTTTTCAAGCCAGCGACTTCAAAAATTACTAATCATAGTTTTGAAAGTAAAAAAACTAAGGCAACTGAAAAAGCAACTTTTCCAAATGGAGTCCACTTAGAATTATTTCAAACCATTTGCAATAACTCTCAGCAAGAATATCATTTCTACATCAAAGGAGATTTCCGAAACCAGCCGGATGACTTTTGGGTGAATCAAGCTGCTGAACAATTTTTCAATATGGCCAACTCAGGAAAAGAAGTAGAACCTATCGCAGCATGGGGAATTGAAATACAAAAAGATACAAAAAGGTTTTTCTTAGGGGAAAAAGTTAAAATCCAAGAAGGAATATCTATCGAAATTGATCGCTTAGTGGGAATTGAAGAATCTCAAGTAATTATCACGATTTCTCAAATTGTTGAATAAATTCATAAAAAACACATTTTTATTTATTTAAAATATCAATAAAAAACAAAGTCATATTAAGTTTAAAAAAGACGTAACCAACTGACTAGTTGCAAAAGAATAAATTTAAAAAAATCTTATTATGTTTTTTTGCCTATGTAAAAAAGGGAACCATATCTCAAAAATTGACAATTTTCTAAAATTCAATTTTGAAAGAAAAATCAATTTATCTATCTTTACTGATATCATTCCTACCTAACCTATATTAAGGTTGTAAGAAACTAAAAAACTAGATTTATAAAACACACTAATGAGCAAGCTGACCTTTCCATTAATTTCATCTTTGCTGGTCATCTGGCTAGTAGTTTCGGTATGGTGGTTTAATTCTACCTACGAGCAATTAGATACTTATGGAAATCCTACCTGTGATATCCCGTTTACGGTTTCTGATGGAAACTTCCAAACAAAGTCTGACAAATCTATCATGTTTGAATTATCAGATTGGGAACCGACCATACCGATGCAAGCTCTTTCAAGCCTCAAAAGTGTGGCGCTTTATCTTGCTAATAATTCTGAGAAAAAATTAATGCTGACTGGGCGTTTTGGATTGAATGAATTGAATGATTCTGATTTTCCAAACAATGGAATTGCCCGAGCAGAAGCCATAAAAAAAGAATTGGTTTCCTACGGCGCACCAGAAAAACTAATTGAAGTTAAAGCTGATTCGCTAGTTAAAATGTCATTGACTTGTGGAAAAATCATGACTGCAATTGATTTTAATTTTGAAAAACAAAATGAGATCGCACCAACAAACCCAGCTGAACCAAAAGAAGAAAAAGAAACGAATCCAGATAATAATATTGCTACTGATGAGGTAGCAACATCTATCAAAACCGAAAGTACTTTTCAAGAAGATAAAACTTATATTATTTTTTATAAGGAAAATACTTTCAAACCGGAGGTCGATGAACAAGTAGATAGCTACCTAAAATCATTGGCTAAGTATCTTAAAGAACACCCTAAAGATCGTCTCTTGTTGTTGGGTCATACCGACAACGTTGGAGACAAAAGCAAACATTTTAACTTTGGAAAATATCGCGCTAGAAAATTGCGAGATGTTCTTTTGGATTACAAGATAGAAAAACGAAGAATTAAAACAGATTCAAAAGGTTCTTCCAAACCACTTGCATCAAACAGTACTTCGGAGGGTCGAACCCAAAATAGACGAGTCGAAATTTCAATCATAAAACGATAGATAATCTATTGATTTTCAAAAAGTTATGATTATTTTACATTCTAAGGAATGGTCAAACAATAACTTATAACACTTTGACTTCTTCTTTTAACCTAACTCTTCGTTACGAAAACAGTTACATATCCAGATATGCGCCTATTTTCATGCCTTGATTTAGATTAAAA
>Ga0115005_10003694_pt1 | contig 12229 bp, 9 predicted proteins | sample ArcOceMetagenome_FD_87163 | JGI IMG/M metagenome (GOLD analysis project Ga0115005, IMG submission 87163) | Marine eukaryotic phytoplankton communities from Arctic Ocean - Arctic Ocean - Greenland ARC118M Metagenome | ecosystem: Environmental > Aquatic > Marine > Oceanic | place: Arctic Ocean...
GAAAGCAAGCTGGGAGATACGTCCGTGCTTGATCTCAACATAACGGAGGCGGTCGAAACGATCCTGGTCAGCATCATCAAGAAGTCCAAGGGGATCAAAGAATCCAAGGGGAGCCTGAACTCCAACCTCTCCCTCGAAAGCGTTGAGGGTGGTGGAGGTCTGTGCAACCTGGGAAGGTGCAAAAGCAGCAGCAGAGGATAGAAGGGTGGCGAGGATAAGCTTCATGTTTAAAGTGTGTTATGATTTGATCCTAATGGAAATTATGAATGAGGAATATTTTGAAATTACTGGATCTTCAGGCATATCATATTGTACTTTGAACTTCAAGATGTCTTTCGATAGGCTTTTAAAAGGATTACGTGGTGCAAAAAAGTAAATTGGGCAAGAGGAGGAGGAGGAGGTCGAGGAAAGGATGCTTCAGGTCATCATGACGTCTGATCTTAATTTGGCCGCTCCAAATTATTTTTATTTTTAGCGACTACTAAAAAGACCACTATTAGCCTCATGTAGAGAATTAATTAGGATTAGTTGACAACTTCTTAAGTAAAACTGAGACGACGGCTACCGGCAAAAAAATGTTGGACAAAAGGAAGGTTTCATAAACTGGTTTCATACATCATGCTGTGAATGGTATGATGCTTGTTTGGAACGACAGCATTGATCGTGAACAACAGCTAACCAGACAGAGATTCGACAGATTGTGCGATAGCAGAAGTGTTGAGAAAGAATTAAGAGATAACGTGTAAATAATAGCATGAATGAGGACACGAGAAAAGGCAAAATGCTGTTTCTCCTATTGGCTGGCGTCTTCATGCTGAAAAACTTTTATGACCATGCAATACTAGCATCAATGCCAGACTTTACGAATAATAGTATCGACATTGAACAGGAACTGATTGAAGAAAGTAGAAAACAGAAAATGCTTGGCTGCAACGACATACAAAATATTGAAATAATTCGTGAGCTAGGAAAAGGCAAGGCAAAGGTTACCTATGAAGTGAAACTTCCTTCGGGAGAGTTTGCATTAGCAAAACGATGTATACACGACAATTGTTTGAGAAAAGGATTGCTGACAGGAGAATTTCGTCATCTCAAAACTCTACAAGATCAATACGGAAAAGAAAATACGATTGGTGTCTATGGCGAGTGCGATGCACCCTATGCGAAAGGTGGAATAGATTTACAGAAGGGTACTAGGACCTCTAAGAAAAGGAACAGCAGACACCTGAGAATCGTTGAATCTGATTTTTCAGAGGGGTACACAGCTTTTTTTGAGATGGGGGTCCCACTGCTTACAAAATGGAGAGATGGAGTAAAATTTAGAAAGTGCTTTGCAAGCTACTTCACAGATGCCGATGTGGACAGTTTCCGAGTTATAGCGCGACAGTATGCAGGGTATGCCGGCTCTCCAATCATGCTGGGTCAACCTGAGTATTTCACTGATAATATTTGGGCTGAGCAATATATTATTGCCAAGGCAGGAGCTCGTCATGCTGATCTGGATATGTTGTATCATTGTCAAAATTGCACATACGAAGAAGCCTTGGCACACAATTGCATCATTGTCCAAGACGTCGTGTTCCATAAAGAGATGAATTGCTCGCTTGCTTTCAGCTTGGAACACCCTATTTTGAATCTTGACGAGCATATTAATGCAACTGAAGCAGAACGACAATGTACACTAACTGTGGGGGAATCTCTACCAAAACCCAGACCAAAACCAAAACAATGATTCGAGTCAGAGTCTTATAACTTTTAACTGTGTTAGCTTTGCTTTTCAAGCAATTTGTAAATCATGTAAAATAGTAGGATACCGGCATGTATGTGCCTTATGAAGATCCGAAAAGACAAGACCACCATCTTCGAATCTTCGAGAACAAACATAAAAGCAAGCGAGCAAACAATAACGTTAAAACAAATTACTGGTAAATAGACGTTTGGACAAACAAAAAACAAACCAAAAAACAACGAACAAACTTGAAAGCCGGTAGCCGGTGGTAGGTAGCTTGCTTCTTGTAGCTATCTCAAACTCAAGTCAAGAAGTCAAAAGCCAAGGGCTATCCTCCCTCCTACTCTCTACAGACAGTAGTACTCTACAACAGAATACAACTATTTTCTTGCAACGTGTGATCCATCTGATACTGTCTATACTGTCTATACTGAAACAAACTAGATTCCTGCAAGATGGTTTCGCGTAGAGAAGCAGAAGCAGAAGCAGAAGCTCCACCAACAATAAGCAACAGTACGGCTGGCTTACTTATCATCTTCCTTCTACTGATGCTGACTGGCCTAAGTAACATAATTCTCTTTCACAAATTCCATGCAATTGATACTCAAACTCAAAGTCAAACCCAATCCTGGCCCAATGATATTAATAATTCGGCAGAGGTGAAAGTGAAAGTGAACATCTCTGAGCAAAAGGTAGAGAAACCAATGAAATCAGGAAAAACAATTACAAATAATGCATCAAAAATTAAATCCACTTCCCAGCACAAAGTAATGGCTGAAGGTCAAGAACATCACCCCATCGCTGGACTTTCCTGCGCCGATCACGGAGGACCAGACAATGAATCAGCCAGTGAAATGATTTTCTGGTCTGACATTCCATCTGATAGCAATTACAAGTCCCCTTTCTATGATCCCGAGAAGTACATTACTTTTGAGCCCGATGGTGGTGGATGGAATAACATTAGAATGGCATATGAAACAATTCTTGTCCTTGCACATGCCATGGGTAGAACTCTAGTTCTTCCACCAGAGAAGAAAATGTATCTCCTAGGAAAAGGAGGAGGAGATCACAAGAAAGAATTCTCCTTCAATGATTTTTTTCATTTGGATAGCATTGCTATGGAGCACGAGGGATTCAATATCATTACCATGGAAGAATTCTTAAAACGTAAAGGTGTGACAGGTCAATTAAAGGACTTGCAAACTGGAGTTGTTGAACTTCCTCCTGATGGAATCACCGATTGGAACGGAAAGAATGGGATTAATGATTATTTGAGAAAAGTTGGCAAGTACCCCGCGGGGTGGAACCCCTCTGATTGCGTTGCGGCAATTCCATCTTCCAAGGGTCCACGAGCGGTGGATGAGTTGCAGACAATGTTCAATGATATATTTGGTGGAAAGTATGGTCCAGTTCCAAATCCGGAAAAGGATTTTGTAGATGATCCTGCTGCAGTGGATGGCGAAACTGTGCATAGAATGAGGGAAATGTTGAGTGGCAGAGATAAGATCTGCATCTATGATCAGGAGTTGCAAGATCAACAATTGCTGCATTTCAAAGTTGACCATTCTGAGAAAGCGCGCATGTTGACTCACTTTTATTCATTTGTATTCTTTCAAGACTGGGTAAGTTGATTCTTGCGTTTTCATTTGTTGAGAATGCTATACCTGGTACAGTATGATACCGGTATTCTTTGTCCAACAACTGATTCTGATATATTTATTTTCAACTATTCAATACTTTGCATAGAAACAAGATCTTTGGAGCAAGAGATTCGTCCGTGATCACATTCGTTACGTAGACGAGATCGTTTGTGCTGCAGCCAGAATTGTAAAGGCGGTTCGCGAGAGAGCACGTAAGCACTCCCCACCCAATATGAAAGGAGAATACGACAGCTGGCACGTCCGTAGAGGAGACTTTCAATACAAAAAGGTAAAGGTGGAAGTGGACGTCCTAGACAAGCAGAGCCAAAATGAATTGCAGGAAGGTGGTTATGGCTCTCTATACATTGCCACAGATGAGAGAAACAAAGCATTCTTTGCACCGCTCAAGTCCAAATACGACGTTACATTCCTTGATGACTACATGCATTTGATCAAAGGCGTCAATCCCAACTATTACGGTATGTTAGACCAGCTCGTTGCTTACAAGGGACGAGTCTTTTTCGGAACGTGGTTTTCTACGTTATCTGGGTACGTCAACCGCATGAGAGGTTATTATAGCGTCAAGCACCAATTAGAAGGGTATGAAAAGGGCGTCCTCCCGAGTTATTATTTTGTTCCAAAAGACAAGAAGCATCAAATGACAAAGTACATGGCTGTCAAAAAGCCACTCTATATGCGTGAGTTCCCAGTGAGTTGGCGTGACATTGATAAGAGCGTGGATGAAATGTAAACCGAAATAAGTAGTCAGACTGAAATTTTTAACAGTAATCGAGCTTAATATTATGAACAGCCAATTCTCATGTGATAATCACATCCCTCTAGATTATTTTTGTTATTACATTCATATTCAAATATTTTTTTTAAACATCAAATTTTTCCAAGTCTCCACGCCATCTCAAATCACCCCCAAAGCCACCAGCTGTGCCATATCCAGCACCAGCATAAAAGCTACTAGCTCCAACAGTGCTTTGAGTAGTATAAGCTGCGTCATATGCGAGTTCATCCTCCAGAGATTCATTTTCAATGCAAAAGGAGAGAAATTGCCGCGAACGTAATCTTCGTGCGGACAAGGCTCCTACAAAGAGCGCCATTGTGGCTACAGTCGAAATAATAATCATTTGGTCTTGAGGCTGAGTTTTGAGTACTACACGCTCCTCCGTCTTGGAATTCGAAGAATCAGTCTTTGCATTCGAAGAATCACTTGTCTAGACGAAATAAAAGTGAGAAAGGAAAATCGTGGAACGAATGAAAATTTCTCAAATTGAAATAAATGGACGTACCTCGATTACCTCTTGATCCTTTTCAAGCGATGGCGGTGGTGGAGGATGTTTAGCATCATCCTTGGAAGGACGTACTAGGATAGCCTCTTTCCCTGCCATATCAACTTCGTTTCCATCTGCATCAAAAACCCGTTTTGGAAGAGGAATATCACCAGCCGCGGTTTTGAGTTCTGCCGGATCATAAAAGAGAACCTGCTGCTCTTCAGGCTCCTCCTCTTCTTCTACAGCTGCTTCTGCTTCTTCTACCGCAGCTAGTTTCACCGGTTCTGCCTCTTGTTGCTTCTTCTTGCCAACTTGGGTACTTGTATCCGTGCTCGTGCTCTGCATCGCATTCGAAACAGCAGCCGCACTCTCTTCACTCAGGAGGAGGACCTTTTCTCCTTTTTCATTTGTGCCAAGAGTCGCCTGTAGCTGTAAATTAAGAGCTTCTTTCTGTACTTTTGGTTTGAGAAGTACTTGCTGCTGCTTCTTCTTGGTTTTCTTAACCTGTGCTTTGTTCGGCTTGATGTTTTTGCCCGTTTGTGTTGTCTTGTTTTTACGGAGTTGCTGCTTCTTTGTCTTTTTGCCTCGGGGGACTAGGCGTAATTTGCCCTCGGCCAAGTTGGTCAAGGAGAGCAGAACGAAGACGGTGATGATTATCCGGTGCTTGCATGATATTATTGATGACTTCATGGTTGTTTTGGTTTTGTTTGGAGCTACCGATAATGTACTCATACTCGTACTGCTAGAAATTGGCTCAGGAGGTGCACGATTTGTGGTCAGTTTGTGGAGTCGTATGGAGTGTGGCGATGCTTTCGTTGTTGTTAGTTTGGTGTGAGTAACTTTCGTTTTCCGTGTCCCGTGAACGTTTTTTTCAGTCTGTTTCTCGTTTTTTTGAAAATGTGATGAGCTATAATAGCGTAAACGGCCGTCAAGTGAAAACTCAATTTTGGCAATCACAAAGATGATGAACACCACCTTGAACTTTATGCGTACTATGTCTACCGTACGAAGGAGGCTAAATACGCCCTTAAATACATTGACAGATGAAATAACCAGAACCCTGCAGTCTTGTCAAACGAAAGAACAAGAAGCTCAATAATACCATATTTAAATATAAGAATCAGAGCAAGACTAAAGAGAAGTCAAGGTTGAGGGCAAATGAACAGCACCAATAGAACTACAAACTACAAGGACGATAATCATGATGACCATCGTCCTCGACATCATGATTCGTGATGTTGAACAATGTCTGATCATTGGCAGCGGCTTCGGTGGATTGTGCCAAGCTATAAAACTGAAGAAAGCAAACATTCAGAACTTTACAATTCTGGAAAAAGAATCCTCCCTAGGTGGAACATGGAGAGATAACTCATACCCTGGTGCCGCATGCGATGTTCCATCAAGTCTTTACTCGTATAGCTTCGACATTGCCCAAACCACTTGGACGTCAGACTACACGGAACAAAAAGGTATCCTGCAATATATCCACAAAGTTGCGAAAAAGTATGACATCCAAAAACACATTATCTACCAACAAAACGTATGTCGTATGGAGTATAGAGAAGAGGAATTTGTGTGGTATGTGTTTACGGATGATGGATCTTTGTACAAGGCGAAATTTGTGGTGACTGCTGTTGGGCAGCTTCATCATCCAAAGATTCCTGTATTCCCTGGAGTTAAAGCATTCAAAGGAGGTATGGTACACACTTCAAAATTCAGCAGTCGACAGCTGGAAGACTATGCAGACAAAAATGTTGCTGTCATTGGTAGCGGGGCCAGTGCTGTTCAATTGATTCCAGAATTGCAAAAGGTTTGTAGGAATGTGTATGTCTTCCAAAGGACACCGAACTACATTTTGCCAAGGTTAGATTTGACCCCAAAGCTTCAGAAAGTAATGAACACTTTCACTTTCACGAAATGGTTGTATCGACTCTATCTTTTAAATGTTGGTGAGGTCTTCCTTCTTGGAGCAATCAAGGGTAAACGTTGGGCACAAAAACTTCTCATGGCATTGTGGTTCCAAAATATGAAGCAACATATCCAAGATGAAAGCCTTCAAGAAGAACTTAATCCTACGTTTTCAATTGGAGCGAATCGAATTTTATTCAGTGACACTTTCTATCCAGCCCTTGGAAAAAGTAACGTGCACATAATTTCGAAAGGAATCAAAGAGATCGACACCAATGGCATTGTTAGTTTGAATGAATCACGTACAGAAGTGGATGATATTGTCTACGCCACTGGCTTTATCACCAACCCTTTTCTGTACGACATGATAGTGACTGGAAGATCTGGCAAGGTCTTATGGGAAGGAGATCAAGGGTCGCATGGCTATTTCGGTGTCAATACCCATGGATTTCCCAACCTTTTCTTCTTGTACGGCCCCAACACAAACGTCGGCCATACTTCAATTCTCCTCTTTGTGGAAGAGCAAGCAGATTTTGTGATCAGAACGATGTCGCACCTTGATGACAATGGTTTCCAAGCAATAGAGGTAAAGAAGCAAATAGAAGATGCATTTGGGAGCGAAATAAACAAACGATCTGAACACCTCGCTTTCACAAGTGTGAAGGATAGTTGGTACCTTTCCTCTAATGGCTGCAATACAAATAATTGGGTTGGATCTTTTAAAGAGTACAAATGTCGATTAAAGAGGGTGGATCTGGCAGTGGACTTTGACATGCACGGAAAGAAACCTCTCAGGAGAAACTCAAAGAAGATGCCTTCGCAAGCCGAAAAGAATTGGATACTATCGCTATGTTTTCGGTTCTTACAGTCGGTGATCTCGATAATCTTCTCTGCACCAAAGGCTATCATCACAAAGAGGGAAAAGTTCGATTGATAGAGAGATGCCCAAAGTAAACGTGCTACACACTTTATTTCTACTCGACTTCTAATAAGAACCAAGGTAGTAGATATGTCTTTATAGTTCTCGCCGTGTGTTTCTTCTTAACAGTGTACTGCCATAGGTCGTCCAGCATTTTGATTGTATGGCTGACTCTCCATCTGTCTATCTCTATCATGTTATCCATCGTGGAATTACTTTCAGATTACTTTCAGCTAGATCTGTAAGATAGAATCAAGAAATCAAACCATTGCCCGCATTATTCACAAATATAATTTGCTCTCCTGTCATTTACCGAGAATGTCTTTATCAGAATCAGTGCGCGATCTCCAAGTCGCTTTGAATACGATCGTCAACCTTGAAAAGTTGAAAAGGAATTGAATGACAAGAAACTCATCGATGATATTAAAAAAGCTGTGAAAACGGCACAGAAAGCAATCTCTGATGCTACTGGCAGTGCTCTTCACAGGCTAAAAGAATCAAAACCAAGCATCGATGTAGTCAAGCAATTGGTCGAAATTATTCCCGATGCACTATCCTGCGATAATGTAGAAGATCAACTGCCAATTCAATCAGCGGTTTGGCACCCTGATGCTGTCAAATATATTCCCGTTCTCGCAAAGGAAGGAATCAAATACGAAATCAGTGGCAGAGGAATGTGGGGTGGATTATTGGCTGTAGATCCAACAGATAAAGATTTCTGGAACCCTCTTCAATTGATTGTGAACATCTGTGATAAGGAAGATCCAATCTCTTATGATACTGCCCATCTCGAAGTAATGAAAGAGCTCAGGAAATATAATCTGCTATTGCAATTAGACATCAAAAAACAGATCCTCTTCTATTGGTCATGCTTTCCATATCAAACGATGAGGTTCGAATACCTTGCTGAATGGGATCCTGATAACTTGATGACTGGCACCTATGAAGGTTTGCCACTCAGTTAGGCCATCATTGAAAACTCAGAAGATATCACATGCTTCAACATGTTCCTGGCGACCTCTCTCAAGCATCATCCACAACATCTAGGATTGCTCTTCCAAAAGGACAGCAGTGGAAAGACGGCATATGAAAGAGCCATCGAGAAAAATGGAAATGACAATACATTCAAAGTCATTAAAACATGTATTCCCGCAGGCACTACTATACCAATCCTACACCATGTCATCAAAGACGCACCAAAACACAGCAATGACTTTACCATTCGCTATCCATGAGCCAAAGTCTGTGGTTGTACCAATGCAACAGTTCATTCGCCCTACCGTACCGACTATTTTCCATACACGCTTGGGGTGCCTAGCTACGAGTACATCTTATCGCGATCCCAAGGCAGCGCCGACGGTATTTTGCTTTCGTCAGTACACGTAGACGACCTAAATATTCAATATATACTCAACCATTATTTTCATTTCTTGTTTATATATATTTATCTATAATACCAGCCCTGTTCACATTGCAGAATACAATGCTCTTATACCCGAATCGTGGCATTGCACCGCTCTTGCCACTCCAAAAGAGTCTTCTCCGCGTACTTGATCTGATGACGCGCAGATTATACCACGAAGAACGCATACATCATCGACACTTTGAGTCAGACAGCAGTCTAATTAGTCCATGTGCAACTTAACCTCATCTTTCGAGAGGCAAGCTTTTCTCACGAATTCTTTGGTCGCCGTAGATCCCTGGCAAAAGACGACACTATGATCCTGAATTTCTCTTGTATAGTCAATGCGATCTTTCAAAACCTCGATCATTCTAGGTTTTTGTGGTGTAGGGTTGCCATCACAGACACACGTTGAGATGGAATTCATCGTGCCATCGAACGATGTCTCGCGCTCCATTCTGACAGTATGCATAGTAGTTTCCAAATCACAAGAATCTGTCCTTCCTGTAAGCGCAAGCAATACTTTGATTCCGATGTTCCCGTTTTGCATCGAACGCTCGCTGCCCAACATCAGAACCTTTGACATTGCTCTAAACGCCCAGTCATGAAGGGCTTCGTCGCGCGTTGAATATAAAATGACAATATCTGTTTCTAGGTGCTCAGAAGCTTTTGATAGAAATGAAACGACGTCGAGCAGGAAGTTGACAGCAGAGCCAGTTCCTACAAAAATGAGCCTCCTGTGCTTTGAGTCAAAATTAGATATTTGTAGTAGCTGTGGAATAAGCGCTGTCATCCCCCCCTGAAATGGACCCCAAATGGATAAACTCTCAAGGGTCTCTTTGGCAAGTCTTGAGGTATGAGATTTGCTGTCTCCGCCAAGGAAAGGTAGCCGATCATTGTCAAAGACTCGAATGACTGAGGCATGAGTAAAATTAACGCTGCGACTCTTGTCGGCCGCCATGAAATCAAAGATACCAGCACGATTATGAAAAGCTGTGAAGGGATGAAGAGTTTCCAATGACGATGACGGGTACAGCTTCATAAGATAGTTACTACCAACAGCAAAGTTACCGGTCACTCCGTAGTTTTCAATGTCGTTCCAATAAAGTATAATGTAATCCTTGCTGATCTCTTTGCGAACAACCTCGTTTTTTCGTATCCGACGCCAGGCCAAGCTCCATATTTTGTCAAGAATCCAGATAACAAAGATTGGAGTATTCAGTACCCACGAATGAGGATGTGAATGTCTCCTCACAATGTCAACAAAGTACAACACTGTGACGAAACGATGCACGTGAATTCCTAAATACCAGTTGCTTGCCATCCATTTAACACTCAATGGAACCAACACACCGAGAAGCAGAGTCATTTCTACCATACGAAATACGTCGTCAACCTGGAGAGACATGGTCTTCGTATCTGGGTTTGCATCCTTGAAGCCAGGTGGGGTCCTTTCACTTAGTGGCCACTCAAAGATTCCAGGTACGACCTGCGCGTTCCACTTATGGGTCAAGCAAGGTAAAAGAATAGACCACACATGAATTAGAGTAAGAATGCAGAGGACAATACCGTTCCACTTATGCGCCCGTAAGTTTACTGTCACAATGTTGCTGCAATCGACAAAATGTTTCGCAATCCACGAAGATGCAAGCCACTGCTCCAAAATATGGAGCCTGTAAGAAAATAAATAGACAACATGTGATTGAAATAGTCAGCCGCTACATTCATACAATGACATGTTAAGCTGTACAATTGCCACATACCTTGATATAAGCATGAAGTTGAAGCAACAAATCGAGAATCTACCAGACACTCTAGCGATCACATCGTAAAGCACAACGGACCAAGGACCGGGTTTGAAGCCATCGATTCTATCATTTCCAGCAGATCCAGACCCAACGCGGAAGGATTGTCTGGGCCAGTAATTGGTATTGAAACGGTCAGCGATAGCAAGGACCGTAATGGTGCCATAGATAAACCACAACAAAGCCTCGTATTTCACGTACTTCTTCATTTTCATCACAGTCGTTGGTGGGCAGGAAAATCTAAAGAATGAACGAAATAATCGTGAGTATATCTTCCTTGGGCTTTCCAATGAAGACGATCTACTTGAGGTCTTATCCACCAGCACGTAGCTTCTTCTTCTACGAAACTCTGACGAACTGACAAAGCATCCTATCACGCAGGTGCCTGCTATGGTCTACTGTTGTATGGTCGCATTCAAGGCTTCGATGACGGTCGTGCCTGAAACCCGACTCCTCACTTTCATCTTCCTACTTCGACCCGACTCCTCACTTTCATCTTCCTACTTGGATACCTTAGTTGCTTTTGATTCCTTGCAATTTAATGCCAATACCAACAATCAAGGTCGCAATGACAGATGTATCGAGTTTTACAAGGTTGTTGTATTCACCTTTCTTACCTTTAATCGTTCACAATGCAAACTTGTAAGAGTCGCAAAATGAAAATGTCAAAAGCTTGAAAATAAGGTTGATTTCTTGTCAATTATCATTCATATGTTTCAATTAGAACGATTGATACTTGAAGTTGGAACAATAGGGATACAGTACGCATAGAACACGAAGAATATTCAAGAAAGCTTCAATACAAGCTTCGTAATTTTGAGACGAAAACGAGAAGCGAACAATCAGGACGGCGCGACTGAGATTCGGCTAGCGTGTGGGATTGACGTGCGTTACTCTTGATCCGGAATCGAGCTCGTCCAGATGCTGCGTGTGCCTGCAGTATATTATCAACAATTTCACTTATGAATGGTTACTTTATTTGTAAAAGGAGCATTAGACGCAAATTCATTTTTAAATTTTGAGAATACACGTTGTGACTGATCACATCGTGTAAATTCTCAAAATTCAAAATTCAAGATGCTACATGGTGCTAGTACATAGCGCCGTGGAAGGTGGCCTGGGAGTGTATACGTCAGAATCTCGTGGAAACTACAAGTATACGGTATTTCACGGAGAACCTCATAGACTGTTGTGCCCCATACCATGTGGATTTTGACGGGAACAAATAAAAAATAACTAATATTTACGAATTGAAGAAGGGAAATCGTCTCTGGGTTCTGGATGAACCCAGTGAAAATATCAGCAATTACACGAAGAAGCTTGGTACTGCTTTTATTGTTTGTTGTTGTTGGACATATTTTTTGATGTGTATTGCGATGCTTGTTGTGCACAATTGGAAAAGATCAACAAGAACCAAGCAGTGGCTTACAAGAACAAAGGAGTCATATCCATAGTTGTAGATGAATAACCACAATATTCTGGTGTAGGAGATACCGCAACCGAGGATGTTCTTCAGTTGGCATACTATTGCGAAAAAGGGTAA
>Ga0115005_10003696_pt1 | contig 12228 bp, 21 predicted proteins | sample ArcOceMetagenome_FD_87163 | JGI IMG/M metagenome (GOLD analysis project Ga0115005, IMG submission 87163) | Marine eukaryotic phytoplankton communities from Arctic Ocean - Arctic Ocean - Greenland ARC118M Metagenome | ecosystem: Environmental > Aquatic > Marine > Oceanic | place: Arctic Ocean...
CACACTTTGTAGCTCCAATCCCCGGAACTATAATAAGCAACCTAATAGAAGCAAAGGATAAATATGAACCAATAGAGGTCAAAGAATTTTTAATGCGGCGTCTTGCCCAAGGTTTCTATGGGGTAGAAGCGCACAAAATGTGGCAACGATCCCAAGGATTTAATTAATTAGGAGAAGACAATGATTAAATGGATTATAACTTCATATAATAATTGGATAGCTAAGAAAGAAGCAGACGTGCCAAAATATCTTGGAAAGTTATAGAGTGGTATATTTGCCACAATATAAAATTTAGCGAAAGGGGGGTGGACAAGACTCCCCTTTTGTGATATAAGTATATTTGTAAACGTTGAAGCAACGTGAACACATACTGGACTTGGGGGCAGTACCCAACTGGTCCACCATAGTTACACCCTATTCATAGTGTATCTTTGATGGGCCAGAACTAGGATCGACAGGTGTGATAGTGAAGTGGAGTTTACCGATTGACCTCGTTATAAGTCAAACTACTAAACGCAAACAATAACTTTGCACCATCTGGTTACACCGCAATAGCGGCCTAACAAAGGGGGTTGGTCACTTACCTAGCAACAGAAAAGTGACACTAACTTAAACTTCATATTAGGAAAATAAATGAAACTCGCAGTAATCGCAACAGCAACAGCACTTCTAGTTGCAAACCAAGCTTCAGCCGAAGGTTCTTCCAGCATGGGACTAGACTTTGGTGGAGAAGTTGAAACTTCAATGAACGTTGACTCAGGCATCTGGGCATTAAAAGTAATGCCAAAAGTAAGCATGGACGTTTTTGGAGTAGATACATCAGTAACATCCAACTTCGACCTATTAGGTTTTGATGGTGGCTCAACTGTAGATGTGTTCCAAGGTGTAGACGTAAAAGGAACTTACCCATTAGGTTTTGATGGTATGTCTCTTTTTGGTAAAATTTCTTCTGACGGAGATCTAGATTTCGGTGACACAACCATCGGTTTGACATTCGCATTCTAATCTAAATATATTTTGGATAGGTTCACCGCTAAATAGGTGCGTAGGGGGCCATGGTTAGCCCCTTTTTACTTTAGGGAATATTATGCATATAGAAGTATTAGAAGAGATTGACCACCTAAAAGTTTTAGAAGAAGCCAATACAGTTAAAGTGATGTTGAATAAGGGCTGGGCTAACATAGGTCAAGTGGGTATCCAAGGACACAAGCCAGACTTAGATCCATTGAAAGAATGGGGATCTTCCATTGGTAGAGTAGATAAATTACAATACCCTGAGACATACTTCAAATATCCTTTATTCGAACTACCTATCATAAATAGATTGATGGAAAAATATGGAATGTTACGTACTAGGATTATGCAGAGTGATCCTAAAACGTGTTTAAGATTACATCAAGACATGACTAAACGCATACACATACCACTTATCACAAATGAGGATTGCTTCATGGTGATAGACAATAAAAATTATATACTTGAAGTTGGAAAAGTATATCTAACAAATACAACCTTACGTCACACGGCAGTTAATGCTTCGAAGAAGTTTAGAGTTCATATTGTTGGTTGTATGTATGGATAAAATATATAAATAACAATTAGGAGAATGTTATGTTTACAGCCGCTATAATGATGTGTTTAATGGATGTTGAAAGATCCTTTGAAACTTGTAGTGTTGCCTATGGCAAAGCTAAGTATAGAACAGAAGAGACCTGTTGGGCATCTATTAATGTAAGGGTTCTATATTTTTCAAGATATCCTGAGACAACTAATGGTCATGAGGTTGCTTTTGCTAAATGTACTAGTTGGTTACCAATATCGGATAACGGAGTTTAGTAATGAAAGTTACTAAGTTGAAATTTGGTTATGAAGTAAAAGATGTGGATTATAGTAGTAAAAAAGATGCAAAAGAAATAGTTCAACTCATTGGTGATGGTAGATTTGTAATAGTAAAAAATCCTAAATTTGTAGAACCCAAAACTATATCAGAATTATATAATAATATGGGTGTCGTTGGCTATCAAAATGATGAGGTAGAATCGGCTGGTGTAGGTAAAGCAAACGGAAGTAAAGAATTTATTCGAGTTCGGACAGACGCTATGTTTGCTGGAGATCCAAAAAATGGACATGAACTTGCTTGGCATAACGATGGGGCAAATAAACACACGGCAGATCAAATGGTTGCTATGTATATAGTTGCACCTAGTGAAGAAGGTGGATTAACAGGCTTTACAGACGCTCAGACTGCTTTTTCTGATCTACCAAAAGATAAACAAGAATTATTAGAAATGTATACTGTTGAACATCCTATATGGGATATGATGGACGAAAGCCATCCCTATTATCGTAGTATCTTTAAAAATATGAAAGAACAATCCGCATATTTAGACGCAGATGGAAAAAGACCTCATGAAAGACAAATACAGTTTAGACCTTTAGTGACAGAGCATCCAGTTAATGGTAAGAGTGGTTTTCAATGCATTATGAATATGATTCTCAGAATTGTAGAACTAGGTTCTGTAGAAAAAAGTAAAGAATTTATTGCATGGTTAAAGGAACATCTATTACAAGATAAATATGTTTATTGGCATGATTGGGATATATATGATATAGCAATTAGTGATCAATTACATAGTTTACATAAAAGAACTTCGTATAAAGGTTATAGAGAATTATTTCGAACTGCAATTAATTACGATGATGGAAAAGACTTTTGGTACTAAGAAAATAGGAAGGATTTTTATATGGCTTGGATATTAGTTTGGTTACAGATCAATGCTGGAATGCCTGTTGAGCATTATCAGTTGGACACCTTTGAAAACAGAACAATGTGTGAGCAATATAGACAGAGGGCCGAAGTCTTAGTCGCAGATACTAATACATCTGTTGTATGTTTATCAGTAGATTTAGCAGATATAGAAAAGCAATGATAGATTCTTCTAGGGTCATTTATTACGCAGTGCCGCCTATACAGACTCCACAAGAAGTGAGGACTGCTATATTGAAGGTGATAAAAGAACGTAAAGTCGAAGCGGCTGAAAAAGGAAATGGTGTTAAGAAATAATGGAATCTTTATTCTCAGATACAGCATGGATCTATACTAGCATTGCTGGTAGTATCCTTGGCGCAGTATGTCTAGCATACTTAAGCACTACACGTATGGGTCTATGGGCATATGCTCAAGTCGATAGATGTATGGACTTTTTAGTAGAACGTTATGGATGGACATGGCTACAGCAACCAGAGGACGCATGGCGCAAAAAGTATCCGCACGTCACTAAGAAGATAGACGAACTTGAAGCCAGAATAAAAGAATTGGAATGATGGTGCATTGGTCTCATTTAGCATTATCGTTTGCGCTTATCGCATTTCTTATGGTTGGTGTTCCTATACTATGGGGAGCATTCCAAGAAGATGGCGAGGTCTATTGTGAAAAAGCAATACATATACCATGTCTTAAAAAATACTTTATAAAGGAAGACTAATGCTTACTACTTTTTGGATTATACTTGCAGTCTTGTGTGTTTTTCCTAGATTTTCAAAGAAAAAGGATAACTAATGTTTAGCGCAAAATGTAAAGAGCATTTAAATAATGCCAACGAAACACCTCTAAAGCATATGGCTGAAGCTCTAAAGATAGCCGCTAAGTTACAAATGTTAGTTCCAGTGCTTCTGGTTCATAGTGTAGCACCAAGTCTATTCCCAACAACCGCAAGCGTTGTGATGGCAGACATATTGAAGTCTCGCAAAAAGAAATAAACTTTATTTAAAATTCCTCTTGACATTAAGTTAAACTCATGCTAGAATAATAGTATAGCAAGAGGTGATTCGATATGAGTTTTACATTTTCAAACGATTTGTTTTCAGACTTCCATAAAGATGTTTATGGATACCGTCCTAGAGACCATCGTTTCTACGCAGAATGTGATGAAGAAAAGCAATCCATTTGGGATGAGCTTGGTCTCACATTTAAAGAAAATCAAAAAGCAGAACGTATAGCTGAATTCAAAGCTATAGAAAATCTTGAAACAGCCATCCAAGGTATTATTAACTTGGGTGCTGAAGATAGATCTGTGGCACTACGCTGGATGACTCAGAATGAAACTTTCTGTCATTCACAGGATGTTGAGCATTGGGTCTGGGACCAAGGGGTATTGTTTACCGACTATGGTAAAGTCCTTCTCAAGGAACTTCTAGAAGTTGTAACCTATAAGGAATCTGTATGATAGATCTATCTCACATAAGCCAAGGTGATGTTATAAGAGATTTAAAATCCAAAGATTGGAGTGATAATCTTATTAACAAATATTTAAAATACATAAACTGTAAAAGTCGTGTCTTTAAAACAGGGCGTACAGCCTTTACCGACAGTGGTAAGTCTAAGACTTACAAGGCAGAGTGGAAGTTCCAATCAAAGTTTAAATACGATATTGTAGATTTTGACAATGCCAAAGAAGCGCAGAAGTATATGAAGCGTATTGTAAATTCCAAGTTATGGTTAGAACTATGTGGTGGACTTGATTGTAAAGTACCTACTCTTAACGTGCGGCCCTTTAGAGGTAGAACCGCTGGTAGGGCTTGGCGTGGACACATTGATCTATGCGCTATGAATGGCATGGATGCTTATACACTACTTCATGAGATGGCTCACGTTGCTGGTCATATGCACCACGATGTATCCTTTCGACAGTGTATAGTTCGTTTGACTAGTCGGTTCATAGGGGCAAGTGCCGCTAAGTTTCTTAAGAAGTGTTTTAAGGAGCAAGGTTTAAAAATGTCTATCAGCCAGAAAGTTCAACAACCTGAGGATTGGCTTGTTGGATATCAGCGGTTGGCAATGGCAAGGGAAAAGATTGCCGCTTGACATTAAGTTAAATAAGTGTTACTATAAGTGGTAACAAAGGAGAATCAGTTGATAGATATTTTAGAAGATATTAACACTATTACAGATGCTTTAACAGCATTAGATGAAGGCGCTTCAGATGAGCGGCGTAGTGCTATATGGGCGTTACAAGCTTTAGTAGAGCGTAAAGAGGCTCAAGTAATATCCTTTGAGGCTCAAATAAATGAAGACGGTTACAGTTGTAATCAAATGGTTGCTTAAGGAGATATATCATGGCACATGAAGTAGAAGTAGTAGAAGGCGTAGCACAAATGGCTTATGCGGGGGAAACTCCTTGGCATGGCTTGGGTACTCAGGTATCGAATGAACTGTCACCCGCACAGATGCAAACGAAGGCTGGTCTAGATTGGACTGTCCACGAGGTTGAGTCTTATGTAGACTTCAATGGCGATAAGATCCCTACGGGTCAGAAGTCTTTGATCCGCTCATCAGATAACAAGGTGCTTACCAATGTTGGTGGAGCATGGAACCCTGTTCAGAACACAGAAGCATTTGAGTTCTTTTCAGAGTATGTTCTCGCTGGTGACATGGAAATGAATACCGCTGGTTCTTTAAAGGGTGGTAGGAATGTATTTGCTCTTGCAAAGGTTAATGAATCATTCTCTATCCTTGGCGAAGATCAAGTAGACTCTTATTTGTTGTTCAGCAATCCACATGAGTATGGTAAGGCTATCGATATTCGGTTTACACCTATTCGGGTTGTGTGTAACAATACACTTACATTTTCTTTGAATACTCGTTCATCTAACTTTGTAAAGTTAAACCACCGCACCAAGTTCAATGCTGATATGGTTAAAGAGCAAATGGGTCTAGCTTCTGAGAAGTTTGCACAGTATAAAGATATGGCTGAGTTCCTATCAACTAAAAAGTTCTCAGTAGATGCTTTGATCAACTATTATGCTGAAGTGTTTCCATACACTCACAAGACTTCTGAAGCACCTAGCACTGTAGAAGACTTGTCAAAGAACGCACAAGATGCTTACGCAGTGTTGGATACACAGCCGGGCGCTAACTTTGGTGAAGGTACTTGGTGGCAAGCACTTAACTCAGTGACCTACTTGACTGATCACAAGATGGGCCGTAACGCAGACTCACGTATGCAGTCAGCATGGTTTGGTATTAATCAGGCTCGAAAGATCAAAGCAGTGAATAAGGCTGTAGAATATGCAACAGCCTCATAAGGATAGTGACGATAGTGGTGGGGTTCAACACGAACTCTACCACGAACAGCCACACGAACTCTACCACGAGTGGCTATTGCGTAAGGCCAAGGAAGAACGTAAAAACAGTGAATATGATTGGATGGATTGGTGATCTTAGTAAAAGACAATAGCGAACCCGACCTATTAGGATTTATAGAAACTCAAAAAGATTTTAAAGATCTAGATAAGATGGTTCAGAATATGAATAAAGATCTTGTTGATAGTGGCTTTGATAAGTATCAATTCAAAGCAGAATGCAAAGGAAAAAAAGCATATATTAGGCGATTATGACTTGACATTTATAACGAATCAGTGTATAACATAAGTATGACAAAGAATACACATATGACTCACCTTGAAGATAAGGTACTATACGGTGGTGTTGACGGGACTCGTCAGGCCATCGTTGCTGTACGTGAACTAAAGAACTTATTAAGGAGCGACCAAAGTGGGTCTGTCTCTGTTAAGTGGGATGGTGCTCCTTCTATCTTTGCTGGTAATGACCCTAGTGATGGGGCTTTCTTCGTAGCAAAGAAGAGTATCTTCAACAAGACCCCTAAAGTTTACAAGTCAGATGCAGATGTGGATGCCGATACTAGTGGTGACCTCGCTGTTAAACTTAAACTTGCTCTTAAGCACTTACCTTCTCTAGGTATCACAGGTGTTGTCCAAGGTGACTTCCTGTTCAGTGCTGATGATCTAAAACAGCAAACCATTGAAGGAAATGATTATGTTACTTTCCACCCTAACACTATTGTGTATGGTGTCCCTGCTAGTTCAGATACAGCAAAGGCCATTACTTCAGCCAAGATTGGCATCGTATGGCACACTTCCTATGAAGGCAACTCCTTTGAAACTATGGAAGCAACCTTTGGTGTAGACTTAGATGGGTTTCATAAGAGTGACGATGTGTTCTATATTAGTTCTATGATGGACATTAATGACAGCGTTACTAATGATAACATCGTAAAGGTTTCTGAAGACTTATCTGAGTGTGGTAAACTCTTCAACAAAATATCTAGTGATACACTCAACAACATCCAATCCCACGAGACCCTACCAAGGTTCATTGAGCAATTCAATAATACTTTTGTTAGGAAGGGCGAAGCCATTGGAGATACAGCAAGTCATGTATCAGGCTTCATTGGTTGGATCTCTTCACGGTTTCAAACAGAGATCGATAAGAGGAAAACGTCTAAAGGCAAGCTTGTTCAGCAAGAACTATTAGATGATATACTATCTTTCTTTACTACTGACACTAAATCAGACCTAAAAAAGATATTCGATTTACAAAAACACTTAGTTTCAGCCAAAATAAAAGTTATAAATACTCTTGATATTGTGAGTGAAGTTAAAACTTTCGTTAAGACTGACTGTGGCTACAAGGCCACAAAAGCCGAAGGTTACGTGGCTATAGATACACTAGGTGGTGAAGCAGTGAAATTGGTTGATCGTATGGAGTTTTCATACAACAACTTTTCACCGAATATTTTAAAGGGATGGGATAAACCAGAAAGTAAAGTAGATGGCGAAGAAATTAAACTTTAGAGATTATATAAATGTGGACTACACACAAACGGGTGATCCACAACTAGCATTGAATGCTAAGAAAAGAAAAGAAGCTGTAGAGCCTACAGATGAAGCGTTGAGCATGGCGGCGAGACGTAAAAAAGGTCTACAAATGAAAAAGTTTGCGGCACGTTTAAAGATGGGCCGTAAGAAAGCTTCTATGAAAGTTGCCGATAAAGGTAAACTTGAAAAAAGATCACGTAGAGCCGCACGTAATGCAATCACTAAAAAACTTACTAAAGGCATATCTAAGGCAGATCTAACTCCCTCTAGAAAAGCGGAGATAGAAAAGCGCCTAGATAAGATGAAGAGTAAGGTTGGCAGACTCGCTAAAAAACTTATGCCAAAAATTCGCAAAGCAGAGTTAGCAAGAAAACGTGGTTAGTATGATAAATAGATTTAGTCAATTTCTAGTTGAAGAAGAAAAGACAGCATTTTTTACAATGGGTAGATTCAATCCACCCACGATGGGTCATGGTATGCTTTTAGACAAAGTATCTAAAGCGGCTGGTAAGAATCCATACAGAGTATTTGTATCACAGTCAAACGATACAAGGAAAAATCCATTAGGATATAAAGACAAGATTAAGTTTGTTAGGAAAATGTTTCCGAAACACGCCAGATCTGTCATGATGGATACTAAGGTAAAGAACCCTATAGATGCGGCAGTTAAACTTTATAACGAAGGTTACAAAAGCGTTGTGATGATGGCAGATGCTGATCGCACCAGAGAATACGAAATACTTTTAAATAGATATAATGGTAAAGAAGCACGTCACGGATTTTATAACTTCAAGTCTATGAAGTTTGTAAGTGTGGGCGGCAGAGACCCCGATGCCAAAGGTGTTGAGGGTGTTTCTGCTACTAAACAACGGAATGCGGCTAAAGAGAACGACTTTACTACATTCGCTCAAGGTCTTCCTAAGAACGTATCTAATAAGGATGCGAAGGAACTGTTTAATGCTGTACGTAAGGGTATGGGATTGAAAGAACAGAACGAGTTTAAGAGACACGTACAACTCAATTCAGTATCAGAAACAAGAGAAGCTTTTGTTAGTGGTAGTTTGTTTACTGAAGGTGAAGAAGTAGTTATCAAAAAGACTGATATGGTTGGTAGGATATCTGTGTTGGGATCAAACTATGTCATAGTTGAGACCAGTGAAGGTAAGACTAGACAATGGCTTGAGGCTGTAGAAAAGATTGTGCCTGATTATGGTACACCAGAGTCCACAGCAAAGGCTAAGAAAATGACCCCCGGTCAAAAAGAAGATTGCTGGGATGGTTACAAGCAAGTTGGTATGAAACCAAAAGGCAAAAAGATGGTTCCTAACTGTGTCGCTGAGTATGGTGGTCCAAAGATTTCTAGAAAAACTTATCTTAAACAAGATCCTATGAAAGAAAAGTCTACACAAGATCCTGATATTAAAGATAGAGAAGGCACTCAACCTAAGAGATACCACTCAGGTCTTAAGACAGCCACTAAGGTTGCACGTGATAGACACTTTAAGAAGCATGGTAAGAAGGCAGATAATGACTCCTCTGCTTACAAACCAGCCCCCGGTGATAAAACAGCAAAAACTAAACCCTCTAAATATACTAAAGCAGTAAACAAAATGATGGAAGAAGACGCTGTTCAAATGGCACGTAAGCGTATTGATCGTGAAAAAGATATAGAAAAAAGAAGTGATGATGCTCAAGCAGTACGTCATGATAGAATATTAGATAAAGCAAGAAGAGCAAGAATGCTCCGTAAAAATAAAGGTATTAACCCATGATTGACTTTAAAAACTATATTGTTTTGGAAGGTAGCTTTGCAGATAAATCATCTGCATCTGGTATATCTGTCGGAACTTTAAAGAAAGTTTATGATCGTGGAGTTGCCGCATGGAAGACAGGCCATAGGCCGGGGACTACTCCGCAACAGTGGGGCCACGCAAGAGTGAATGCATTTATAGCAAAAAAGAAAAAGGGTAACCTCAATCACGACAAGGATCTAGCATAATGTCAAAAACATTCGAAGAGATGAGAAAAGGTAATGTTGATGAGATTAGCATCAAAGACCTTACTAAAAAAGTAGCACAGTCTACTGGCACACAGGGCATTCAAAAAGCCATGGGCAAGAGTAAAGATAAAACTATTGCTGATTTAGCCGCTATGCGTAAACGTCTTAACGCTGGTGTGGAGCATGGTGCTATTAGTAACCATCCTGTGAACGAATACTTGACTCCCGCTGAGAAAAAGTTAATGGCTCAGATGTATGACAAAAAAGGTAACCTTACACCACTAGGTAAAAAGGTTATGGATCATGGTAAGAAGAATGAAGAACTTGATGAGATGACTTCTGCCCAAAAGAATAAGTTCGATAAACTATACAAGAAAATGCATGGTGGTCCAGAGCATAAAGCAATGAAACAAAAGATTAACAATCCAGTAAAAGCGGATGATGCGTTTCATGCCTTAGTCAAAAGAAAGGCAATGGAAGGAACTGACCTTGATGAATTGTCAAACAAGACTCTTGATAGTTACACTCAAAAAGCGAAAGATGATAAAGAGAATAAGATTAAGATCCATACAGCATTGAGGGGGCGCATCCCCCCACGTGATATGGACAAGATGGACAACCAACTTGGCAATCGTATAAGAGGTATTAAAAAAGCTAATAGCAAAAAGATGAATCAATCAGTAGATGAAGCCAAAGCTTCTTACGAGATTTACCACAAAGACTTCTCTGGTGCTATGCAACACGCATATGCTTCTGCCAAAAAGAACTATGGTATTACAGTCAAGTCCAGCGAAATTGATGATAAGGTTGCATCTGGTCCACGTAAGCCATCTAATGGTAAGACGAATACGTATCGTCTCAAAGGTGACAAGGGTTCTATTCAAGTTCAAGTTTACAACACTGGTAGTAAATATGAATTGAATATGTATAAAGAATCTCTTGATGAAGCAATGGGGTCTTTTGAATACTATTATTCTGATGGGAGTGGTTTTGTCTCAGCGGTAGGTAGCAAAGCAGATATGCGTAAGGCGAATATTAAGCAAGCAAAGTCTGGTAAAAAAGGCGGTGGCTTTAGTCAGAACAATAAAAAATATAAAGTGGGTGACAAGATTAAAGGTCCAATAAGCTTCAAGCCTGATCAGACGCCAACAGGCCGTTTTGCTAAAAATGAAGATCTTGACGAAGTATCTCGTAGTACAGTCAGAACTCATTTCTCAGCAAGGTATAATGATAAAGAAGTTAAGATGGGTATAGGCATAGCATCTAATAAGAAGTATGCTAATAACATGACAGGTGCATCCAAAGCGATAGAGAAAATCAAAAAGGGTTTGTCTGATCACCCCCAGATTAAAGCAGTTCTTAAGAGAATGAATGAAAACGAACTTACCTTTGAACAGATGCGAATGAAGTCTGTTGTTAGAGAAATATCTCCTGACTTGTATAATAAAGCAGTTGCTGGAAGAAAAGATAAACAGGATAGTGCGGCGAATAGTTCAGCGGCAAATAGCATGAGAGGTAATAGTGCTGGGGCGGCAAAAGATAAAGAAACTTCTAATAAACATGGCATGAAACTTGCTAAGATGAAGGCAATGGGAGTCAATAGAGCGGCAAGTTCATTGCGAAAAGAATCTGTAGAAGAAGCAAAATCTCCTGAAGGAACTATTCGTATTATCGATCTTGCCAGACAGAATAATCCTGAAGTTAGAAAACACCTTAATGTTGCCAAGGCTGGTAACAAGGGATATCAAGTTCAGCGTATGACTAAGGGCGTTTTTACAAATCAAGGTAAACCTTATAAATCAAGCAAAGAAGCTGAAAAGGTAAGAAAAACTGGACAGCACTCTATGCAGATGGAAGCCGCACCTAAGATTGATCCTCAGAAGATGGCCGCACATATGGCGAGAAATAATAAACCTAAGAAGATGACTAATACTCAGAAGCAACTTAGTTCTATTCGTCAACGTGCTGATAAGATGGCTAGAAGAGAAGACTTTACCCCACACATGATGTATGATCCTAAAACTGGCGAAGCTCACAAGGCTGAAAAAGAAGAAGATCATTTGCGTATGAAAAAGATGGGTTATACCCATGATAAACCTGAGAGTTAAAAATGAAAGCTTTTAAAACTTTCTTTGAAGAAAAAGACCCAAGACTAGCTCGTGCTGGTGTGTCTGGTTTTAATAAACCTAAAGGGACACCAAGTCACCCTAAGAAGTCTCATATTGTTGTTGCTAAAGATGGTAGCAATATCAAAACAATTCGTTTTGGAGAACAGGGTGCGTCAACAGCGGGTGATCCAAAATCTGGGGAGTCTTCTAAGATGAAAGCTAAAAGGAAATCTTTTAAAGCTCGTCATGGGAAAAACATAGCAAAGGGTAAAATGTCTGCCGCTTATTGGGCTGATAAGGTAAAATGGTAATAGAAATATAGGTGCTTAAATGGCAGACACAACAGGTAAAAGGTTAGATAGAATCGAAGAGAAGCTAGATAAGATGGGGGAAGTGCTAATCACTTTAGCCCGTTTTGAAGGTAAGATAGATTCATATGGTGAC
>Ga0115005_10003698_pt1 | contig 12225 bp, 5 predicted proteins | sample ArcOceMetagenome_FD_87163 | JGI IMG/M metagenome (GOLD analysis project Ga0115005, IMG submission 87163) | Marine eukaryotic phytoplankton communities from Arctic Ocean - Arctic Ocean - Greenland ARC118M Metagenome | ecosystem: Environmental > Aquatic > Marine > Oceanic | place: Arctic Ocean...
CAATGTTGATTTAGGAATTAAATGTTCGCCACAAGGTCGTATGCAAGGTTGGAATCGATTTAGTATGCATCAAAAAAGTTACATTCGTATTCAAGGTGGTAATTCTCCAGGTCCAAATTGTGCACGCAACTGGGTGGGACATATTGGGGGTGGTTGGTTTAAGAGTTGCCATCGAACCATGCTTTGGTACAGAACTGGTACTATGAATTCCTGGACCAACAATAATCATGTTAAATGGATGAGAGGTATGTTTCGAGAAAGCGATAACCAAGAAATACCGTTTGAGGTTCAAACAGAAGAAGTATTGCCTCCATTATCATTGGGCGGTGACACGTTTAAAAAACGAAAATATTACGTCCCACCACAGACGGCTGGTGGTACAGTTTCAAGAGTAACTGCAATGACGTGCCGTGAGTTGCAGCTTGAAGACCCATCGATGGCGAGTGGTACATATACTCTTCGACACCCAACGAACCCACGTAAAACGTGGAACACTTATTGCATGATGGATAAAGATAATGATTGTTTCCATGGTGGAGATTGTGTCAGTGGACATGGGTCCCAAGACAGACGTTACACGGACGGTGGTGGGTGGACGCTCTTGGCACGATCAATAAATCAACAAAACAATAATAATATGAACCAGCAAGATCAAGACATGTGGCGAGGTACTGGTAATGGTTATGCCGGTTCATGGTTATCGTATACCCAAGATGGCTTTGGTTCACCGGCTTCAGGCAACCAATTTTGGGCACCGCTTTCTTTATGGGCTGCTCTTTTGAAAAAATACCCCCAAAACATCGTTGCATTTACAGATTCGGCGTATGTGAATCCAAAAACAAATGCACCTCGAATGTATGATATGTCACTCGACGAAAAGGATGATTATCGAATTCGTTGTCGCAAACGTGAAAATTCTGATGTGTTCAACACAGTAGCTATTCAACATCCAATGCGTTTTACAACATGGGACCGCGACAACGATGTCTGGAATCGAAACTGTGCAAAAGATAATGGCGGTTATCGAGGAGGATTTTGGTACAAAGATTGCTATTCAAACAGCATGGTCCACGAAAACCGCCACATATATAGTATGAGGTGCAACACATGCCATCATGTTTATTGGATAGAAGTTTATTTCAAGGAAACATCGTCCTCATCAAAAAGATCGCCCTCACCGGCCGCCCAGCTGATCCGTGACCGGAATATATTGTTGAGTTCGTCGGAACTCGGTACGCGAAGAGCTGCATCCCTTCCTTCCGCGTTTGTGGCACGTTACAGTTCAACAAATACAGGCAGTTTTGGTTCTTGCAATTTGTGTGGTGGTAATTTTTGGTGCAACATGAATGAGCAATTTCCAGAATTACGTTTTGAAGATCCATTGAATGCAGATCCAAACGATTATTCGCGGCTTGGTCGTGAAATAACAAAACTTAGCGTTAAATTATTTGGGTCCTTTAATATTGATTCTGATGCTGCCACAATTTCACAAAACAAAGCATTGTTGACCCACAACGAAGAATCCAAATTCGTTTTGGGAACGGGTTCTTTGTCCAGTTGGGGGTGTGGGCAATGTTTTACGTCGCCCGAAATCAGTTTACCACTTAGTTCATATAATTATTCGGGCGCAAATATATTATCTTTGAACCCACCTGCCGATCATGCATGGTGTTTAAATCGTATTGAATATAGTATGTGTTCACGTCCTGGACCCCCTGAAATTATCGCCATGGAAATCGAACAAGATGGTCTCATGTATTTAGATGCATTGGGTGGCACAGTCATCAAAATAACAGGACGAAATTTAGGTCCTGAACTACCAGAAGTTGAATTTTGACCGGATGGATCCGGATACACGATTACCAATTGCACTGCGTCAGAACCTCCGTATGTGTTATTATTTTGCAAAACGCCACCTGGATTAGCTGGCCCATTTCTTTGGGCACTTCGGACATCGTCAGGCTCAACAACAAACCGTGCTGACTTACAGTACAGAACACCGAGTATCACAACCATTTCACCCAACACTGGCCCTACAGATGGTGGTACAACGGTTGTAATCTCGGGTGTGGGCTTAGTTCCAGTTGGTCTTGTTTTTGACATGGTCATCGAATTCAATGGTGAACGTACAAGAAGTTTTTTCAGTGAATCTCGTCAACATCTTGGTACAGATGATGTTGTACATTTTTGGGTACCTGAAATGAATTCCGCGCATAGTTTTTCAAGAAGTGTAGCACTGTTTTGGGTTGTGTATGATTCAAAAGGAACAATCCTTGGACAAACAAATGCAACTTCTGCGGTCAGGTTTACCTACCAAGCGCCCGTTCTTGATTCTGTTTTTGTGTCATTCACTGGTGATTTTCAAGACATTACCATCCGAATTGAAGGCAGCAACTTGGGTAACACCTTGGGTGTTGCTCGAATATGTGCCGGTGCTCGTCCGTCACTCTACAGTTCGAATGCAATTACCACCGTAGTAACATCTGGAGCAGGTACATACGATGCAACAACCAATACAACTACGCATGTCAATGAAACAAATACATTTACTTTTGTCGGCACTTGGCAACCACCGATAACTATGGATTATGTTTCTGGATTACCTCCTACCTGTCCTAACAGCACTGCCACACCAGTATGCAATGGGTGTGCTGTGCTGAAAACGACTAAACACACACACAATGAATTAGTCGCAACCCTTGGAGACGGTGGGGCTTTTTTTCCAGCGACAGTGCGTGTCTTTTTAGGGGACATTGCATCGGGTGGAGAAAGCAGTAATCCTTTACTTTTTACAGGACATTCACCTGAAATTACTTCCAATTCAAGTTTGGCACTTGCTTCAAATTTATTCAACACCGATGGCAGTGGCATGGCAGTACTAGAAGTTGAATATCTTAGTATAAATGTAAACCATGTCACTGTTTGGGCGGGACCCGCATCCAATCGAAGCAAAGCTGAAGTCTTGTCAATTGTTGAAAATGCAGGTATCTTCAAAGTGACTGTGCGAATACCACCCAGTGCTGGAAGAGAATCATCCCTATTGATTTATCGTGCAGGCCAGCCAAGCAACATTGTACCCTATTATTATGCACCACCAGCAATTTTATCTGTTTTACCTACTGAACTACCCGTGAATGGTGGAGAAATTACAATCACCGGCGAAAATTTTGGGCCGTCTTGGATTGAGATGGGTGCTTTCATAGATCAAACCACCACATGTACAACAACATCACATTCACAAACAAGAATCACATGCGTTGTACCGGCTGGTTACGGTTCAACAGGAAAACAGATTTCAGTTTCGGTGCAAGATCAGCATGCCACCAGCAGTACGAAGATTAAATACTTACCACCAAGTATACTGACGGTCGAAGAACCCAGCTTGCGACCCACAAGTGGTGGGTTTTACATTAAACTCATTGGTACTAATTTTGGTGGTAGTTCATTGGTTTCTGAAGAGGATGTGAGTATCAAACTTGGTCCTGCTCCAGAGTTTATGAATGGTTTGGTTGATTGCGAGATCAAAGCCGGTTCGTTCAGTGATACTCGCGTAGAGTGTGAAGTGCCCGAAGGAGCCAGCATGTTCATTCCTGTACTGTTGACCATTGGCGATCAAAATTCTAACAGCAACGGCCGGGAACTGACTGGCACTTGTTCCGATGTTCGTTTCAGTACTCTCATCGATTGTACTACAAAAGGAGTGTGGACTGCAGCAGCGTGTCGCTGCGTGCCAGACGACTCGCTGGCTGGCCAACCCGGTCAATGTGTATTTGGTACCCCTCAGTCACTTGTTACATATCCAAATTTGGACGCTTGTATTGCAAAAGGTTATTCTTGGTCGGCTCAAGGATGTATGATGGATGCTCCCAACAGAACTGGAATGTTTCTTGCACCCAGTCAAAGAATGTTGAGCAAAGGACTGTGTACTGCGGATCCTGGTTCTTGGGAAAGTTCGGAATCAACCAAACCAGCTTTTGGCTATTCGTATGAACCACCATTAGTGACGCAAGTCTCATTTCCTGGCAATGGTTTCTCGACAGATGGATCAGGTTCGAGCCATTTAATTATTGAGGGAACCAACTTTGCACATAGTCAGATTGCGGATGTCAATTTTTGGATTCGTGGAGTACAAAGCAAATCTCACATATTACAACACAACCACACACATGTCATTGCTAGCATTCCAGCCGGTGAAGGACGAAATATTGAGATTGACGTGACAGTAAACCAACGTTCTGGGTTTACAGGGTCAAGTGCTGTACCTTCCTTTGATTATGCATACGCCGTTGTCAAGAGATTGGAAGTACCAAGTAAAAAAACGGGTGGGGAATATGCACCAACGACAGGTTGCAGTGTGATGGAAAAAGATATTTGTTTGACAAAAGAAATTTTGACTGTGCATGGTCAAGATTTTGGTCAAACGGCACCAATTGTGAAAATATCCAGTCTTCTTACAAATGGGTTGGAAAATGCTAAGATCTTGTCGTTTACACACAACAACATTGAGGTTGAGATGCCAGCTGGTTATGGTACCTCAAAAGTGGTAGTCGTTGCCGGGCCATCTTCTGAACGAATCATTGTGTCGCCCATAAATACAACATTGTCGTATCAATACGCCCCACCTGAATTCATCTCAAGTCTGTGGGGACCTGACATCCCAAGTGCAGTGATTTCAGGGTTTTTTAATGCGATCGGTGGTTCGCTTGCAGGTAGCTATGCTGCCGAAGAACAAGGAATGCAAGGATCAATACCTTATCGATTGTTTTTCTTTGGTAAAAATTTTGGTGTTTATTATGACGGTGGGAAAATACCACCAATCAACATTACATTGGACGGTAAAAATTGTCCTGGTGCAAAATGGCATGAACCAGACCGTTTATCAAAACCACCCAACACACCGTATCTTTCGTGTTCACCGCCCATGACTACGGTGGGTCAAAAGGCCCTCGAGATTTATGTTTTTGGGCAGAAAGCAATAACAAGTGGTGCAGACAATGGAAACGATCAAGTACTCATAGAAGCTCGGTGCTTTAAAGGTTTTTATGGTCTAGAATCGGAATTTTGTGTGCGGTGTTTTGAATATTTCAATGTAGAAACCGGTATACTTGATTTAGCTGCAAATTGTTCAGGCCGTTATGTTCCAGAAATTCAAGGAACAAGTGAACCGATTGCAAGAGAAGGGTTTGTGTTGATGCCACCACCAGAATGCCGAGAAAATTTGACCGACACTGAAGGCCAGAATAATACTGTTCCTAATTGTCTTGGACTGGACTTGTATGACCCAACAACTGTGCCAGAAGAATGTCTTCCTAGTACAACAGATCAGTCAACTGGAACTTTATCTCTCACCTTGGACGCATTGAAATGCCGTGCGGCACTGGCTCCTGGTCCACATTGCCACCCGCAACGGTTTTCAGGATTTTGCTCTTCAACTGCATGTTCAACTGATTCTCAAGATTCGGAAGGAATTAAGATGCCAGGAACTCGTCAAAAATGTCCATACGTTTTAGCGTGTCAACCACCGGAGTCTTGCCTTGGTGACAACAAATGTGGTTTTGGCTATGTAATGTATTACGAAAAATATTACAACAATTCATGCAATCCTGGGCATGTATGGCTTCCAGATGGCAGCTGTTACGCACCAAGATGTAGTCTTTGCAATCCAACATCACATTTTCGTCTTGAAGGCGAATGTGTTCCGTGTCCCGACATTCCTTGGTTGTTGCCCGTCATGATGCTCTGTACGGCTATTTTGGGTGGCGCGTTCATGTATCTTTTAACAAAAAAAGGCGTCAATCTAGCTGTAGCGTCGGTTGCCATAGATTATTTTCAAGTCCTTTCCTTGTTTTCAAGAAGTAAAGTGAGTTGGCCAGACGAATTAAAGTGGTTGTTCAATGCAATGAAATGGTTTAATTTTGATTTGGACATGACTGGTCCAGAATGTGCATTTCGAGGATTGATCACGTACGAATTGAAATGGTGGATGAAAGTTTTACTTCCCTTTCTTTGTGCAGCGTTGATCTTTGTGACTGTCCTTTGCCACCAAATTTATTTAAAAGTGTTTCCAAAGAAAACTCGAGAAGAAATCAGAGAGAAAAAATTAAAACGATGGAAAAGGAAACACCACAAAAAAACAAAAAAAACAACTTCAATCGTGCCAGACTCTGAAGGCAAAACCAAAAGGGATGTCGAATTGAAGCAGACCAATTTGCCAAAGAACAACTTAGAAAAAGACTACCACAGTGCAAAAATGATGAGTTCAGGGCACGGTGCACAACAGCAGCAACGTGGTCATCATCAACAGCAGCAGCAACAACGAAGACCTTCGTACAACGCTCCCAACGGAATGCCTCAACAACAGCAGCAGCAGCAGCAGCAACAATTTGGCCAACAACAACATGGACAGCAACAGTACCAGCAGCAAGTTGCGCCAAATCAACACCAACAACAATTTGGCGTCAATCAACAACACGTGCCGCAACAACAGCAACACGTGCCGCAGCAACAACATGTGCCGCAACAACAACATGTGCCGCAACAGCAACATGTGCCGCAACAGCATGTGCCACAACAACAACACGTGTCGCAACAACATATGCTGCAACAACAACACGTGCAGCAACAATATTCACAAAACAACCAGCAACATGTTGCCCCAAACCAACAACAATTGATGTCAAATTCCAGTGGCGAGAAAAAAACAGACAATAATGCTGCACCCAGGACTCAAGGACAAGGAGTTCAAGGGTTAGTACCCACTCAAAAAATGTCTCTGTTCCCCGAACAATTTCCAGGCCAGGAAAAACAGTTGCATTTACAGATGAAATTGCAACAGCAACAGCAACAGCAACCACCACAACAGTTTCAGCAACAGCAACAGCAACCCCTGCAACAACCTCGGCAACAACCCCTGCAACAACCTCGGCAACAACTCCCACCCGCAGCAGCAAAAGAACAAAACAACAATGGTGCACCAGTTTCCAGCCCCCAAATGCATCACAGACAAGGCGTTCAAGGATTAGTGCCCTCTCAAAAAATGTCTCTGTTCCCCGAACAATTTCCTGGACAAGGAAAGCAGCTGCAGTTGCAGATGAAAGTGCAACAGCAACACGTCAGTAACCAACGTCTTGGAGATTCTACCATGCAACAACAAACGCCAGAAGCACTGGGCAGAGGTAGAGGAGGAGGAAGAGGCGGTGGAAGAGGAAGGGGAAGAGGAAGGGGGGGTGGAAGAGGAAGAGGAAGAGGAAATGGACCACCAGGGCCAAGCCTAGGACCAGACATTGGGAGTGGGACCACTGGTACTGCACAAATTCCTGCACCAACCAAACCGTTACCACAAGTTCCCGCAACAACCGAACCGCTACCAAATTCACTCGAAGCAATGCAATTAGAAATGGCACGGCAACAGAAAATAATGCAAGATCAAATGGCAGCACAACAAAAAATGATGCAAGAACAAATGGAAAAACACCAAGAAGAATTGAACGCAATGAAACACATCAATAAAAAAGATATGGAAAAACAAAGCAAAACCCATTTACAACAGCTTTACAAAAAAAGTCAACCAAAACGATCTTTTTTTAGCAATGCGATTGACAACAAAAAAAATAAATTTGGTGGTATGCAAGGAGAAGAAAGTGGTGTCAGTTCGGCAATATCAATGACAATATCAATGCTGGTGACACTTGTATATTTCTTGTTTGTAATTCTTACCAAGACTGCCGTTGGTGTTTTTAATTGCGAAGCACCAACACCTCCCACTGGAAAAGAGTATATGGATGACCTTCCACTGGAACAATGTTGGGTACCGGGTGGTGTACATGAACGGCTGGTGTTTCCAGCCGTAGTACTCTTTTTCGTGTATTGCCTTGGATTTCCTGTCATTGTTGGTACAATCCTGTATAAAATGAAAGCAGTTGTTAAACAAGACCAAATGTTACGCGCGCGTAAACGCGGTGACAGTTATGAAACCAATCCACATTATGTCTTTCGTAAACGATTTGGTCGTTTGTATTATCAATACCGACCAGAATATTATTGGTGGCTGCTCGTCATTATTTTTCGTAAATTTGCCATATGTTCAATTTCTATTGTATTCAAAGACAACCCAACTTTTCAATTGGCGGCAGCATTGTTTGTCATGTTTGGATGTTTTGCATTGCACGTGCGTTATCGACCATTTCTTGATGTGCTTGAATCGGCCGATGTTGTGAAGAAAATAGCCATGCAACAAATTCGCAACAAGCTTCATTTGATTGAAAAATTAAAATTATTTGCTGGCGACAACATGAATTCGGCACCCATTTTGCAACTGGAAGATAAAATTGAACAATTAGAACATGTGATGGAACGTGAAGATGAAGATATTAAACAGCACCACCATGCATTGTTGAATTTAAACACACTTGAAGCCATTCTACTGGGTATATCTGTGCTGGTACTGTTGGCTGGGATAACATTTGACAGCGTGTACATCATACGTGCACCCAGAACAAAATCTGTCATCACATGGACCACAATCGTCTTGGTTATTTTGAGCTTTGCATACATAGTGTTCATGGTTGCACGGGAATTATGGATTGCTTCACACAAAGCCAAAGCAAAATCTAAATTTTTATGGAAATCATTAAAACTTCAACGCCAACACATTGTGCACAAATTAATAGACCAGGCCGGTACGGGTGGTGGTAAAACAACGGCATTGATGAAACGGTTGAGAACAAAACGTGGGTTGGGAAATAAAGATGAACTTGAAAAAAAACTCAAGGAAAAAGAAGTGGCGATGAACGATCATAAACAAGAATTGGCGGGGCATAAAAATGAATTGGAAGCGATGAAAAAAATGGTTGCGGCCATGAAATCAGATCATTCAGACTCAATTGAAGAAGAAAAAAGAAAAAGTGAATTGGCGATGAGAAATCTAGAATTGCAAGTTGAAGCTGAAACAAACAGTTTGGTCGATGAACTGGCAGAGGTGGAAAGAGCACGCCGATTGAGTACAAGCATAAAGATGAGGGCTTTAAGTGAAGACGAGCTCAAAGCACATGCGAGTAAGTATCGCATAATACTTGTTGTTGGTACTTTTAAAATTGACAAAAATTGACTCTTTTAATTTGTTTTTGTTTTTTTGTTCTACCACTTTTTATTACGACCACTGCTTCCCAGATGCCGTCATGGCAAATGCTGAAAAATCAAAACACCACGCACACAAAAGAATTAATGTACGACGTACAACCAGTCGGAAGAAATTGGAGAAAAGATTAAAACAACGTGCGAGTGTATCGTTGCGAGTAATGACCAGGTTGAGCCACAAGAAAAGTTTTTTGGCGAACACACACTTGAACCAAGACGTGTTTGAAGATTCGTTGCTTTTGGACGAGGAAGAAAAACCGGCTGGCAATTTAAAGGGGTGGGGGGAAAACCTGGACGAGGACGACGGAGAAGATCTTTTTCCGGACGGGGAAGATTTGTAAAATTACGTGTTACCCTGAACAATTGGGGATAAGAAAAACAAAGAAAACAAAGAAGAAATATAAAATTTTCATACATACATGTGTGTACATAAATAAATAAATATAATTACCCGTCGTGTAAAAATGTACTTGAAGGTGCGTGTTATACAATAACAATAACGTCACATTCATTACGGAATGTAAAAAATGATTGCGATACCCCCACACATCAAACGAGGCAGCAATGAACTACAAACTACTAGTGTACGTACGTCGAGAAGAACCGGGTATCATTTGAATTCATAATTCATAATTTGAATTCATTAACAATACTGTACTACGGTACCTGTACCTGTAGTATGTTTGAAAACAACAGTACTTTTATTGGTTATACACACACATGTAGTGAAATTAGAAATCATATAAACTGTAAATAACTCAGAAATCATTTAACCTGTAGTACAGCTGTACATGAACAAAAAACAGAATAAAATGTCATTTTCATCGGTTTTGATGGCGCCTGTTCAACTCAACAGAGCTCAAAAATCACAACAAAAAAAAGAACTGAGAATTAACACTTTTCGTATTCGCAAATACTAGTAATTGTAGTGAATGTCAGGTTCGGTGTGATTTCCCTGGTTGTTTAGGAACCAGCTCAAACTTGATTTCATTGTTCAAATCTGGGTCTTCCGACCGGAACGACAGGGACTCTGATCTGAGGACAGAGGAAACAGCCCCCTCTTCAACTCAAAAAAGATATTAAAAGATATTAAACATGACCGCAATCTTCAACACTAGAGTGGTTTTCTCTGTATTGCTGGTGCTTCTCGCCTGTCTCTCTTATGTTGCTGATGCTTCATGTGCGACCGACAAAGAGTGCAGCAACAATGGAAATTGCAACGCCGTATCACAAACGTGTGACTGTGAAACTCCGTGGAGTGGTGCGTCTTGTGACATCGTCCAGTTGGTCGGCTTCAATTGCAGCGTCGTTGGAAATACCCACACTTGCAAGTGTGAAGATGCAAGTCCAATCTTGGACACTACGTCAAAACAGTGTCGTGCACGAATCGCGGCAGATTGTACCGGGACCACGCCTGTTTTAGCTAACGGCCTCTGCCGGGGCTACCAACGCAGCGATTGTACCACTGATGCTCCCATTTTTGTGAATGCAACTCACCCTTGCCGAAAACGGACGCAACTCGATTGTGATAAAATTCCAAGCACACCCTTGTTGGATCCGAACACGAAGATCTGTAGGGTCTATAACCAATCAGATTGTACAGCTGATGCGCCCGTGTTGGGGTCTCCGGAATCTGGTTGCAGAAAACGGACGCAATCCGATTGTGATAAAATTCCGAGCACACCTTTGTTGGATCCGAACACGAAAATCTGTAGGGTCTACAAAAACAGCGATTGCTCAGGGGCCACACCAGTGTTGGTGTCACCCGACGCTGGTTGCCGTGCAAGAAATCCAGGAGATTGCGGCAATCAGATCTTGGATGCAACTACGCAAACCTGTAGAGACAGAGTTGCTTCTGATTGCAATGACCCAAACAACTCGAAATTTAATGCAGCGACAAAGACCTGTGTCGCAACTATATCTTGCGCCATAGTAGAAGCCGATCTTCGACATCCAGGAGAGCAAGGAAATTGCCCGAGCAACACCATGGAGAAGAGTACTTCCTGTACACCAACGTGTGAAGCTGGCCTTGCTGCAACGGGCAGTGTCACGTGCAGTGCGGCGGGGGTGCTTGAAAATGATTTCTTTTGCCAATTGATCACGACGGTGGGAATGTCTGGCGTGACCCCAGACAATTTTGAACAAGATCCAAAATTGACAGAAACTTTCAAATCGACAATCGTTGAGTTAACCAATATTGATGGTGCTGCCATCACGTCCGTCGTTGCCGCAGCACCTGGTACGGAGGCGTCCATGTCAACGACGGACGTTACTTTTAAAATTCGAGTGGACAAGGCGGGTGAACAAGAAACCATTAAGTCTGCAATTTCTGACGCTGTGGCCGATGGGAGTTTTTCTACCACATACAAAGAGAACATGAAGAAAGCCGATATAACCAGTGTCGACATTGATGATGTGCAAGCCGATGATGTGCAACACATTGATCCACAAACCCCGAGTGCTGGGCCGGATGGAGAAGGACCGAACAACAGTGCGGATCAATCGACCGATGGGGAGAATGGTGGTTCAAATAACGGTGGTTTGATTGCTGGTTTAGTTGTATTTGCCGTCGCTGTCGGTGTGGGTGCTGTGTGGTTTTTTAAATTTCGCAAACCAAGCAAACAAGGAATGAATAAATTGGACTCGAACCAGCAGTTGGAAATTGAAAATCCAGCCGCAAACAATACCGGCAACACGGGCAACCTTGAGCTTCAAAACCCACAAACGGTGGAAGAAGGTGGTGCTGTCTTTGCCTCTGACAAATAAAAAAAGGAAGCTGACAAATAAAAAAAGGAAGCTGTATTCACGCTGTAGGTACTGTGGTAAACGTATTAATAGTACACAAGGTGAATGTAGTACGTACCTGTGTGTACCTGTACCTACCTGTAAACTACCTGTAAACACTGTAGTAACTAGTCTGTAAAAGTAAATAACTAAAAATTAAAACCAAAAAATTGGATGAATCCGTATTCACGCCCATGCACCACGGCCACGTGTTCATACCAGTTTGCACGATTTCCATCTTGTGGAATTTTCATACCAACCCGTACCATCCCAGTAAAAATTACGAGTTGAAACAACAGGGTGACG
>Ga0115005_10003699_pt1 | contig 12225 bp, 22 predicted proteins | sample ArcOceMetagenome_FD_87163 | JGI IMG/M metagenome (GOLD analysis project Ga0115005, IMG submission 87163) | Marine eukaryotic phytoplankton communities from Arctic Ocean - Arctic Ocean - Greenland ARC118M Metagenome | ecosystem: Environmental > Aquatic > Marine > Oceanic | place: Arctic Ocean...
AAGGTAACCAAGTTGCTGCTTATTCCGTTCTCTGATGAATGGGCGGCAACTTCATTAATATCGGCGCGACAAACTTCAATAACAATACCCCCAGCGGCTAAAACTGCCTCGGCCTCATTATCAAAACGACAATCACTAATCACGATACAATCATGCTGTTCCATTTCCTTTTGGGCTCGCAATATCCATAAATCTGAATTGATAGTGTTGCGGCCCCACTCCGTTCCTAAAGTTTGCAACGCTACTCTAGGCGAAATTCCATAGCGGGGGTCTACCACTTCTTTTAAGTCACCATATAAATGTGCATCATCCCAACCGAACATACAGCGGCATGCATCTTTCATTGGCTTACTAAACCAATAGTGGTGAAAACCGTGCGCTACTGCTAAATGCTCCGCAACCGTATCTTTTCCACTTCGCGCCTTACCTGTTAAACCTATGATCATTGCTTACCCCTCTTGAAAACGTGTTTCACCATGTATGGATGAGTTTTGATTGATGCAACTATGGCCGCGGGGCCTGATAGCATGAAAGCGATACCTTCTACTGTGAACATATCGCCAGCACTTAAACCGCCTATTATTGAAAATACAAAAAACTGGCTGGCGCCGATGAATAAACTTCCTACAGCTGCACCGGCACAGTTTGCATCCCTAACCATCTGGCTTTGGATGCCCAGTAGGAAAACTACGGCGAATTGACTTATGAATATAGTTAGGGCGCTCATTAGTCGTTCGCCCTTACTGTTTCTTCAATACGTTTGGGTGAGTAGCCTATCTTCTTATCAAAGATAATGCCTTGAATGCCTCGTGCTGCACCGTATGCCCCACCATGCGCGTAAGCATCTTTTGGTGGAATGATGCCAACCGTTTCAACTTTGCAGCCAGGGTGTTCTTTGAATTGGGTCCATGAATTGTGGTGTACGTGGCCTGTTATCCAGTGGCGATATGTAGTTTTACCCCAAAGCTTGAACTGATCATCTGCCATTTTGCCCGGTAAACTTGATAGCCTGCATGTATGGCCGTGGGCAAAACCAAGTAAAACCTTGCCGCGTTTCACGTACTGGAATGGGCTATCGCCTTTTTGCACAGTGATCCTTGGGTTATCGCGATACAGCTGCCAAACGTAAGAACCGATAGCACGACCCAAAATATCATCGTGGTTACCTGGTACATTAATGAACTCCACTTTCTTATATTTACGTAAGCAAGCATCGATGAACATGCGGATAACAACAAAGCCAGCATCCAGCCATTTACCGTGGCGCCCATCAAGATCAAGTTTGTGTTTGCTGCGGCTGGTTTCACCTTGGATATTATCAGCATGAAAGAAATCGCCGGTATTCACCAGAATACATTCTTCTGTATCTGGTAGGTTCGATAGAAGACGCTTGAATACTTTTCTGTATACGCGGTCTGCTATTTTAATATCCCAGTCCTCGCCTACTTCTTTACTCCAAGTCATTAAACCAATATGCGGATCGCCAATCGGTATCACCGTGAACTGGTCAGTGGATGCAACCTTGTTTCTGAATGGGATAACCGGCAAAGGCTTGATATCAGAAATCATGGTATCGAGCATTGCTGTTGCGGCGTCCATCTGATCACGTATATCAACGCGAGTCTTAACCCATTCAAGCACTTTACCAGTGCTACTATCGTTAGCGCTTTTATGTCTAACTAATGTGGAGTAGCCAGCAACGGGATGGTTCTCGGGGTTATTATAATCTCGATCGTTCGCTGGGTCGTAACCCGTTTCTTTTAATGCTTTGATGCGGCGTAAAACTACGCTATGCGTCATGTTGTAAGCTTTAGCTATCTCCATTGGCTTTTTGCCTGCTCTCAGTTCCTCGCGCAGTTCTTCGTGTGTAATCTTAATTGCTGCCATTATTTCACCTTAGCGCACGGCTTATGCCGCTATCTTTTCTGGGTTAAGCACTCTTACTATCACTTTGCCACCCTTCACAGGCGCATGTTTGGTGCTGGTTAGTTTTACTATTTGGCTATCGTCTTTAAATACGCTGGCGTTCTCTAGCGCATCAAGCAAAGCCTTATTAATGTTATCTAGGTCTCGTTTTCTTTTGTCCGGTGGGTAAGCGTCTATTTCCACCTCAATAGGTGCACTTATATTGGTACCAGCCTTCGCTTTACGAACAGCAAACAAGACGGACAATCTGAATGACTTGCCCTTATCTTTAATGTACTTCCCACCCTTCGCTTTAACCCCGTAATAGTGGTTAATTGTGGGCGGGTATGGCAGTTCAAGTTCAATCATTTATCTCGCCTTTTTACTGATTTGTGTATTCCATATTGGAAAACCCGACATTTACGCTACATTGCTGTAATCATTGGTTAATTCTTGATTTTGCGCTTTATGCGCTGGCGCTCGGCTGGCTGTATCAAAGCCATTAAAAAGCCAGTCGTGATACTGGGTTAATGCTTCACGTTTTACCGTTATCGAGTTTGCTTTGATGTAAACCAAATCCAAGCCTTTTTGTTTATGGTTAAGTAATCGTTCTGCTACCCAGTAATCGATACCAATCGTCGCCCATATACTACGAGCCAACTTTCTTAAGTCATGGGCTGACCACTTTCTTTTTGAGGCAGTTCTTACTAATTGGTCTGCTGTGCTGGCGCTTACTGGTGATTTACCGCCGAACAGGTATTCACCCTTACACTGCTGTTTGTAATCTGTCAGTAATTGGTGAGCATGCTTAGTAATAGGCAACGTGTGAACCGACGCCGTTTTGGTTACCGACTCAGGCAGGGTTATTACTCCGCTATGTAAATCTATATAACACCATTTAAGTTGGCGAGTCTCACCAATGCGAGTAGCGAACATCAGCATGAATAACAGCATTACCTTAGTGCTTTCTGTCAGTGTTGATAGCTGCTCTACTACGCCCTTTGCATCTTCGACAAGCAACTTGCCCTGCTTGGGTTCTATTCTGCGCTGAACGTGATCACGGAACTTCATACCTGCCATTGGGTTAACCGATACAAGTTCTAATTCTTTTGCGCTGGCGAACACTCGTTTGAGAATGGCGAAGTGCTGGCGAATGGTGGAAGGCTTAAGATTTTGGTTTTGTAGTGGCAGAATTAACTGTTCATCGATAACCACTTTGCGAACTGCAGTAATACTCACGTTCTCTAGCATTGGAAATAGATGTCTATTGATTGCGCTCAAAACACTTTTGCGGCGGCTTTTGCTTTTTAATGCCTCTTTCTCTGTTCTGGCGGCATACCAGGTAAGTAAATCACCAACGGTTTTAAAGCTAGTGCTTTGAATCTCTTTCCCATGGTGAAGCTTTTCAATGATGCTTGGTAGCATGGCAAGCACATCTTTAGTTTTTAATGTGGGCCAGTAACCTAAACGCGTTCGCTTTCTTACCCCGCCTTCATATTTAAAATAAAACCACAATGCGCGTTCGCGACTTTTATGAAAGCGTAACCCTAGCGGGTTGCGGATATCGCGCAATTCGCTCACATCAACATCAGTTGAATGCTTTTTAATTGCTGTATCGTTAAGGTTAAGGGCTAAGTATTTCAATTTTTAACCACCCATAGCCTTTAAATAAAGATCGTGATTAGTGGTTAACCTGTAACGCTTGCGGTCTGCCCATTCTTTGATAGCGTTCAAATAACGGTGCATTTGCTGAGTGTTAAAGTTTACGGTTACCGTGATAGATACAGGTGGGCCCATAAGGTAAATTTTCTTACTTTGTGGTAAGTGTTTTATCACCTGGTCATAAATCGTTTTAAATTCTTCATTCTCACGCGCAATAGGAACACCAAACACCAACTTACAATACGCGTTCATATACTTGGAGCTTTTGCCTGTTTGGGTGCTTAGTTCGTTGTACCAATGGTGCTGTAATGCTTTCATGGCATCGAGGCGTGAAGGGGCGCTTTCACGCACCTTCACATCAACCATTTTACCTTCACGGAACCATTCGCATGCTGCTTGATTCACTGATTCAAGTTGCTGAAGGTTTGCAACGGTTACGCTTTGCCAGCTCACGCATCCAACTCCTTCCATAACGCTTCAAAATAGGCTTGATTGCTTAGGTTCTCTGCCGTTACTTCGCGGTACTCTTCATTGATGCGGCGAGACTTAGCGCGCTTTTGCAATGTGGCGCTTTTTGTTTCACGCTTAATGCGTAGTGAGCGGTTTTCTAATTGGTGTTGGTTCATGCTGCGTCACCTATTTCAATTTCTTGTTCTAATTTTCTCCATACTGCCTCTTTTGATTTGTAGCCAGTTCTACGACCACGAGAACTGACAACTTCGCAAAGGTCTTCAAATGGAAGCCAAGAAGCGCCAGAATTTTCACAAACATCAACTTGCCCGTTTCTGCTTCTGCACCAGTTTGCTAGATGCTCATAATTAATTTCACTGAACGGGTATCTGGAACCAGCCTTATTGTTGTATGGCGGGTCTATGTGCCAATGCGCGTTATAGTTAGGTATATTTTCATATGAAGATTGCTGAATCTCCCACTGAGAAATTAACGGTTTTTGTTCGCAGACTCTGGCCTTAACTGCATCGCCCCAAACGCGACAATCTTTTGAGTCGTTATATTTGAAGTACCATGGGGATATTTTACTTGTTGGCTCACTGCGCCCTTTCGCAACCCAGAACTTGCAAAGCAGCTGCTGACCTATTTCAAGCGCCTCAATTTCATCCTCACTCTGAAAGGTTGATGGAATATCCATGATATCCTTACAGCTCGAGTTAATAAGAAAATCCCAAAGCTGACATATGTTTTCAGAAACATCATAAAGTTTTGCTTTTTTGACGTTCCAGCGGGTCGAGTAGCAGGCAGAACCAGCGAAAGGCTCAATTACTATTTCACTTCGAGGGGCTCCCAAGTGTTTAGCCACTTGGTACTTTGCGCCGTAATAAGAGAAAAATGGCTTCATGCGGCCACCTCTAACTTATTAATTTTCCCTTTAGCCATTAACGCTTCACGCGTAACCCATGACACATGCCCAGCGCTTACGCGGTGTGGGTCAAATACGAATATCACTGAACCTTTGTTATTACCCTTCTGTGGTACGCCGTTCTTTAGGAAAGCTAAGCGGCCATCGGTAATAAAACGGGTTTCGCTGGCGTATTGCTGCGCAAGGCTGAACCATTTAACTGATGGATCACACATAACAAGCATTACTGTCATTCGCCCGTTTAGCTGGGCTTCAATCGCTTTTTCTACCCATGGGGTTATTTTGCTGTATGGTGGATTGCACCAGATGGCACCTATTTCAATTAATCCAGCACCCGGTATGCGAGACTTTGCATCTTCAGCCCAGTCCTTTGAAAGCGCGTCATCTTCGATGGTCCAGTAGTCTGAACACTTAGCTGTTTCATACTCAGCGCACACATCGAACCCAAAACAGAACTCTTTATCTAACGCTTCAAACACCTCTGGCGGCGTACTCCATAAATCATTACTCATTTTGCACCGCCTAAAATGCTGATTGACTCCAAACCCACTACTACACCCATGGCCTTACGTGCTTTAGCCAGTTCTACCGGTGACTTACCAGCGGTGTAATAAGCACGGTATCTGGTAACGTGACCATCACCGTTCTTGTGCGCTTCAAATGAAACACCTCTGGCACCAAACAGGTTTTTAAGTGGTGTATCGCTTGGGTTCTTAAGGCCCATGTGAGCGGCTAAGTCTTTAGCGCTTCTCCAACGGCCATTACTGAACGCTATTGCTATTTCTGAATTAGTCATGCTGCAACCTTACTTTCCATAGTTGAACGAGTGGCAATGAACGCCTTGAATGCTGATGTGCGGCGATAGCGCTTTAAGTCTTTACACATCTCGATGTAACCTTTTTTTCGTAGTGCGGTTACGTTTTGAAATGCGCTATTGACCGCTACACCAAAGTGGTTAGCTAAAACCTCAATCGAAGGGAAGTTATCTTGCGCTTCAATGAAATCGTTTATGTGCTCCATGTAAGCGATTTGGGTGCTTGTTGGGGTTACGTTCATGATGCTTGCTTCCTTGCTTGGTAATCTGCTAAACCCTTCTCTAGCGCTTCAAAGCCTGTCTTTTTTTCAAGCTTATGGCGCTGGATATCTTCAAGGCCTGATACGTGGCACGGCAGGTGCTCAATTGGGCGGCGTTCGAAATCAACGTAGGTTGAAACAAACTGCTTTTGCAGAAATTCAAGTTGCTGCGTTGTTTTCTGACAAATGTGAACCCATCCACCCAGCGAGTTAACTGCCGCTGCAGTAATTGGATCTTTGAAATTGGGTGTTCGGTATGTGCCGCACTTCGCTATTGCATGGGTTACGTTGAACCATTGCATTTCGGCTTTCGACTTTAGGTTTTCAAGCTGCTCTTTTTCACCAGTAGCCATGAAGCGAATTACATCAGCTGGCTTTGGCGGGAACTGGCCGCGCTCAGGGTCTGAAATATGCTTGGTAAGCGCTGAGCAAACTTCATCAATGCCGTGAGGCTTAAGCGCAGCCCACCAAACTTTAACAACCATATCTGAGAGTTCTTTTCCGTAAACTTCGAATGTAGCCAGTAGCGCAGTGGCGAAGCGTTCGCGATCTGTATCAATCATGATTGCCACCTCGAACGAAATCAGACAACACATCGATGTTGTTTTTGGTTTTGCGAGTTTGCCAGGTGTTGGCATTGCTCTGTGAGAAACCTTTAGGTTCAAACAGGCCTTGGTAGTTATTCGCTATGCTGGTTTGAACAATCTCATCAAGGTTATGGCCTTTGGCCTGCCATGCTTTAAGCTGCTTGATTTGCATGTTTGCAGAACGAACCGTCATTGGCTTTTTGTTTTCAGAACGGCATTCAACCCATTCTTTCCACATTGCGAATGACAACCCAGTGGGGATTGGCAGTGCTAGAATTTCAGACTTAACATCTGATTTTTTTTGCTTGGCAGAAGATGTTTTTGGCGCGGCTACGCGACTATTATCTTTTGTATAATTATCTTTTGTATTAGTAGTCTTCTTATGTGTACCCCGATTTGGGGTAATTTTATACCCTTTTTCGGGTAAACCGTTACCCGAATTTGGGTAAGCCGTTACCCTTTTTCGGGTAATTTCACCTTTACCCTTTTTCGGGTAATCCTGCCATTCTGAGACAGTAGTATTAACTGACATTTCACGGCCATCTAATACCAAAACATTCTTGGCAATAAGTGACTTTTTAAGTTCGCTTATTTTCGATTGAGCAATACCAGTCATTTCTGAAATTTGAGAATTGCTTATCCAGTCAGACTTCTTGTGAAAGCGGAATGTCTTGTGAATTACGGCGTGAACTATTTGGAATTCGCGGCCACATAGTTTGGCGGCGTTTTGCATTAAGGCTTCAGTTAGCTCGTTAGCGATGCGAGTAAAGCCGTTCTCTATGTCTGCTTTCACTACGGGCCTTTCAAAGTTGATTATGTTGGCTGTTTGGGTCATACTTACCTCGATGTTTATTCATCAAACCCCGCTATTTGCTTTCCACGGCATGCGGGGTTTTTTATTGCTTGTAATAATCACATTTTGATTTGTGAGTGTTATTGGTAACCCGTTTTGCTCAAGTGGGTCAGCCTTGGCTGCAAGCTCAGTCTTTCCTGTCGCATTTAGCCGCTAATAATCGGTGTTAACCTCCGCTTGCCAGTTAACTGCCTTACCGATACCTATTTATTTATTAACCCTCACGCAGTTGATAAAACTGGCTCTCATAGAGACTCGGGAAAGCGCCGACCAGGTAAATGCCCAATCCGCATAACGCTTTGATGAATGACTGACCGATATCACACTGACCAAGCTCATTACCCGTTAGGGCGCTTCTTGCGTTACATCCCTAGCAGTCATTCTCGAAACGCCTTGTCTCTCCAAGTGTCACCCGTTTATCGCCACCATTCAGGTCACTGGCCCATGTCAGGGGTAAACCGAACCCCGTTTGGCTTACTGCATCGTTTGTCTGATTGTCCTCACCTATTTGGACTGAGGTTCGAGCGGTACAATCAGGACGTTTAAAGCGCTGCAGCTTACGCTGTAAAAATTAATTGCTTTGACTACCGTGCAACCGCTTCAAGTCATCAGAAATAGACTTGAAAAGATTGTCGATAGTTGGATCTAGCAATTGGCCTAGAAACGTGAGCGCATATAGCTTGTCTTCCAGTTCGTCTACACCACGACCCTTTATAATTGCCTGAGTCTTTAGCAAAGCTTCTTTTAATGGCAACCCTGCTGGCTTTTCGGTAGCCGGTGACTTCTTCGCATATTCCAAAGAAAATGGGTCTAGCTTCTTAGTAACCTTTAATTCTTCATTTGGTTTGTGAGCGGTTGTGCTCCCAGTGGCCTGGTACAACCCATCATCAGAATTAGTTACTTTTCCCCACCGCTTAAGTCGGCCTAGTGCGCGCACAACAAACGTCTTTTCTTCTCGGGTATCTGCGAAAGCTAATGCTTCAACTTCTTCTCGGGTGTATTCCTTACCCACCTGCATAAGGCTTAAAATGTCATCATCGGTCATGGTTAGTCCTTAAAAAAACGGCTACTAACTGCGTAGCCAAAGTCTCGGGAAATTAAGCTGCCCTTCTCATGGGCTCGTTATCAGGCTTTGGTACTGCTTTACGGTTTGGGAAAGTGATTACTTTGCTCATACTAAAAACCTCTGCTATTGTTTGTTTTCAACTGATTGAGAAAAGGAATATTCATGATCGAAAATACGGAAATCCCCATCCCCTGCCAGAAATGCGGTGCAAAGACTAAGAAACCCATCAGTTGGTTGAAGACCAATCCATATTTCACCTGCAGTTGTGGTGCTGTCACCGAAATTGACGCCACCCGCCTTAACCAACAAATCGCCAGTATCGAGAAGGAACTGAAATCGTTCAGTAAACTGTTCGGTAAACGGTGAGCTTTCTTTAGCATCTGATACAACAGTAAGCAGCCGAATAACTTTGTCAGAGTTAATGCTTAAATTTAATTTTGACTCAAACATATTGTGACTCACTTAATTTCAGTTAACCGAAAAGGGAAAACCATGCCCAAACAAATACCAACCATAAAACTAAGCCAGCTACTCAACGATTTAGCCAGCGAAATAGAATTGCTAAAAGGTGGCATAGATACTGACATTAGCTTTTCCGGCCTCCGTTATAATCGTTGCAAAAAGCAAGGCGATATCACCCAAGTTCAATTTGTTGAACAAGTTTATCTAGACGCTGACGGGAAGGTAGTGGTTGAAAACCTTGAAGAATAGCTTTGGCGTCTTCAAAGGCATCAGCCAGTGATGAAGGTCTGTAACTCACCAGCTGACAATGCTTGTTGTAACGCGCAAAACTAACCTCACCATTACGAATAGTCATACGCCACTGTTCGTTGCGTTCTTTATCTGGGGTGGCCTCTGTAGCAGGGTCGCCACAGTAAACCTTTGGTCTTATTGTCATTTCAGCCTGATGCGCTTGGAAAGTAATGCTATCTAGCGACTCGCATAAATCGAGGTTGAACAATTCTTTTCCAGCATTGCTTGATGCGATAGAACGGGCTTTGATATAAGCCCTTGCTTCAGCGACTCTCTTTTCGAGCAACTGAAATGCGCTTTCTACTTCTTCAATCTGCGCATCAGATATATTTGTAATTTTGTCTTCTGGAAAAATAATCATGTTGCGTTTCCTTTACTTATTAGGGACTTTTGAGTCCCTCAAAATCTTCTTCATAGCCATTGATGATGGGCAAATGTCGGTTAATACAGAACCAAGACCTTCAAGCATTGCTCGTTGAGCTGCTTCCTCAAGACTTACGCCAAGCTCATCTGCATGTTTTTGTAGTAGTTTTAATTCTTCGTTACTGAGCTCTATTTTTTCTTCGGTCATTATTGAGGGCCTTAAAAAGTCTTGACTGAACCCTCCTTGGGTTCTTCGTTAATAATTTACGCTGCTGTACGCTCTTTGCTTCCGAACGAAACAGACTCTTTTAGGCCACGCATGAAAATGTCACGAACAATTACCGCTTTTTGGCCGCCAGTGTTTTTTACCAGCGCTTCAAGTAAGTCATTAACGTCATCATCTAAACGAACTTTTACTTCGTTCTTTTTGATTTTTCTTGGGTCTGCGTACATAGCCTTTATCTCCGTATTAACTGGCTTTACTAAGTTCGACTTCTTCAACTTTGAGCTTGCCGCCCGTAATTTTTTCAAGCTGGTAAGCGCGAAGGAGCGGAACAGTTTCACCCCATTGGGATACTGAGCTTTTTGAAACTCCCAGCTTTTCAGCTACTGCAGTGCAACTTCCGAAATATTTAATAACTTCTTTCTTGATCATTATTAACTTTACCTAACTATTCAGACCCCAGTTTAGTTTACCTAACTTAAATAAGTCAAGAATAGTTAACAGAAAAGTTTATATAGTTTAGGTATGCAAATTTAATAAGGTTTGTGCATGAGTTTTGCCAACATAAGTGACCGAATAACAAGAAGGGCTAGAGAGCTTAATCTCAAGCAAAAGGATATCGCCGAAAAAACAGGAGCAAGTAAAGCATCTGTTAGTAATTGGTTTAGCGGCAAAGACAGCCCAACTAGGTTTATTATGGAGTTATCAAAAGCACTCAAGTGCGATCCTGAATGGTTGTTAGAGGGCTCAAAAAGCACTGCACCAGAAAGATTAAAAATCACTACGATAGAAAATAACGCAGAGTATTACGGTCATATTGACGCATGGGACAGCGCGACACCGCTTGACGAAGATGAAGTAGAGGTGCCTTTTTTCATGGAAGTAGAATTAGCAGCAGGGATTGGTGGTGAATGTAGTTTAGAAATACAAGGGCCGAAATTGAGGTTCTCAAAATCCACTTTGCGTAGGTGCGGTGTTGAAGCGAGCGCAGCCGCATGCGTTAAAGTTTCGGGAAATAGTATGGAGCCTAGACTATTTGACGGCGATGTAGTTGGAGTCAATACGCTTGATAAGCGCATTATTGATGGCAAAGTGTATGCAATAAATCACTCAGGCCTATTGAGGGTTAAGCGTCTTTATCGAATCCCAGGTGGCGGATTAAGGGTCAACAGTATTAATAGTGATGAGCACCCAGATGAGATATATCAAGGCGATAACTTACAAGATGTGGTCATCATAGGTAGAGTATTTTGGCACTCTAGCATTTGGAGTTAAAATTATCTTTGAACTTATTGAGTATTGAATCATACTAAATATACGTGTAACTTGAATTTGAAATGGTTGTATGTATAATGCGCGGCCTTAAATCACGGAGGTGAGTTATGGATACCAGAAGCTTTAAAGAACGGATTACAGAACGTGACAGTGAAGATAAGCTATTAAATGTTATTGATAGCGATATAAATAATCATAGAAATATTGAACAAGTTCCATCGAGCATTTTTACTCGTATGTCTGCTATAAAAGCAAAAGCTCAAGCAGCAAGAGAAAAACGAGAGCTATTAGAGGGCTAACAAATGAATGTTCATGGATGGAATTTCTACTGGCATGAAGCCTTCAAAATCATTTTTGAAAACCTGCTAGGCGAAGTTGAAAGGATTGCCGATAAAGATCCTGACAACTTCGACCAACACCCCACCTACAAGCTTTATGATGCTATTGAATCTGCGATTTTCGATCGCATAGCAGTTAACCCCGATGCTAAAGAATTTAGAATGGGTGACACTCTTCGAGAAAAAAGATTAAAACATTGGCGCCGCGTTAAACACGGAATGCCAAACCGATATCGAATGTTCTTCCAGTTTAGCACTCAAAATTCTGCGATTATTTTAGGCTGGTTGAACGACTCAAGAACATTGAGAAAACAAGGCGCTAAAACTGATGTTTACACGGTGTTTAAGAAGCTAGTGTTGAGCGGCGATATCCCCAACTCATTTGATGAAATTTTCGAGCAATGTAGACCTGCTGACATTAAGCGTTCAAGTTAACAATTCAAATTTATAAAGTTTTTAAACATTTCAAGACCGCCAATCGGCGGTTTTTTTATGTCCGCAAAAAACAAGTTTAGTTACCCTAACTTTTTATTTGACATTGCAGTTAAGTTAACCTAACTTAATGGCATGCAAATAGAGGATAGAAAACATGAACTCAACCTTTAACGACTTAATGGGCTTTCAAAAGTCTCAAATAGTTTACGAAATGACTGAACAAGTGATGGAAGGGAAGTCATTCAATTGGTCTGCGTCATTGGGTGAATCTAACACCCTGGCTGTAACGGTATGTCTTGATGAGCAATCAGATATC
>Ga0115005_10003701_pt1 | contig 12220 bp, 9 predicted proteins | sample ArcOceMetagenome_FD_87163 | JGI IMG/M metagenome (GOLD analysis project Ga0115005, IMG submission 87163) | Marine eukaryotic phytoplankton communities from Arctic Ocean - Arctic Ocean - Greenland ARC118M Metagenome | ecosystem: Environmental > Aquatic > Marine > Oceanic | place: Arctic Ocean...
CAATGCAAATGATCTTTGTTGTTCATGTGTCAAGTTCAAAGTGTCAACGGCAAGCGGATGCGGATGATGCGGATGCATCGAATTTTATACATCGAGAAGAATCGAGCGCGTGGGGGGAGAGACATTTTAGACGAGACATCCCCCACTAACAACCCTAGCTGATATGGATAAGCGTGCGAACGGATTTGAAGGAAGCTTACAGGACATGGCTAAATCCGTGTAACGTACGTGTAAATTAGCCATATACTGTAAGCTTCCTTCAAATCCGTTTGCACGCTTATCCATATCAGCTGGGGTTATTAGTGGGGGGATGTCTAAAATTCGAAAACATCTTCATCTCACCCCGGACCCGGAACGATCTTCTTGTCAAGGGCTCTCACTCTCGGAACATACAAACACCGCTAGCGAAAAAGCCATGACAGCGCCGCAACAGGACGGCGATCCCAGCGGAGGTGGCGAACCGGCGAATAAAAATGAAAGCATGGAATCGAATCAAAACCCAAACGTGCCGTCTGAACTTACCTTGAGGCTTTGGAATGATGTGGCTGAAGGAATTGACAAAAATTCAACAGGTGAGGAAGGGGAAGGGCAAAGTAATTACTTATAGCTTGCTTCTACTAGCGACTTGTAGAACTATATTACTGTTAACTGCTCATCTCTTATTGAATCACTTCAACTAACACCCAAACTATGTTCAATCATCCCCAATAGTCGTATGGAAAAGTGCCGTGGATTCTCTGACGGAAGCTCGAAAGTACATGCTGACTTCACCCGAAGCCCGCACTTTTGTCGAAAGCTACATGCGGAAGGTCCTACAAATTCTCCTCGAACAGGTCCCTCAAAAGATTGGTCAAATGGAAAAGAGTTGCGTCCAGGAAAGTCTTCTTCAAGGACTTTTGATTTGCTTTGACGATTTGAATTTCAATCGCGATGCGGCTTCAGGTGACTGCGCAGTGTTGGGGATTCTAGCCATGATCTTAAATAAGAAGATGCAATTTTACAAAGGATCAAAACATGGATGGAATAACTCTGTGAGTGGATTGCCGGAAGTCAGAACTCACTTCATTAATAAGTTCAAAAGCATGCACGGATTTGGACATTTGGGAGCTTATTTTGAGGCGCGCGTTGGAACGGCGTCGTTCCCATCTCCTACTGAAGTGAAACTCCTTTTGGACGCTGCCCGTGATGCTGTGCCAGGCAGCAAGTTTGAAGGTGATGATGATACCAAGAAGGTTATAGAAGATGAAATTATCAGAGTTTCAAAGGCTGTGATGAAGGATATGGAGCAACAGTCCGAAGATGCCTTGAAAAAAATCAGCTTGCACGACGACCTCAACGCTGTCAGGTGGTCACTGCAAAATATATTCCAGAGCTTGATTGGTAGTAGGAGAAAGGAGACGTATGAGTTTTATGATTTTTGCAGAAAGTTTTCTTTGAAACTCATCACGTCTCAATCCCTTCCCTTGAAATTGTATGGCTGGGAGACTGTGAATGAGCTTGTCGACGTTAGCCAAGATATGGCTCCGCCTCCTGCAGAATTCGTAGCTTCTGGCGCAGGGATTGACTTTGTCAATGGAAGCTATAAATATTCAGCTAAGATTGGAGAAGATGGTTTTGTCAACCCTAAAAATGATCACACGTATGAATATAATACTCCCCCCGAAAATGAGCCAAGCGGAAAATCCAGAAAGTTGACTTTGTTCAAGTGTGTAATGAGATCTCAACAAAAGTGGTGGTTTATATCTGAAGCAGATGAAAAACAACCGGGAACAGACAAAGATATTGATTATTATCAGCAGAAGTCCAAGAAGAATGAGGAGAATTTCCCCCCATCAACTGGATGGATTACCTGTAGGAGTGCAGGGATTGACCCTTCACCATTTCTCGACCCGAAAGGTTTGGTTGTGCCACCTGGAGAGGAATACAATACTATGGAGCACCAAATGGCAAAATGGGCGATCGAGAACAAAGTGGTGGAGCTGGTTCTTGGGAGCTCGATTCATAGAGAAATTGTTGCAAGATCGACTCGCTTGATCACTTTCCTTGTGCAGATGTGCATAAAAGATGAACCTTCTAATGATGCTAGGAAGTTCCCAAATCTCGTCCCAAATCAATATTGTTTGAATTCGGATCATTTGAATCTTGCTTGGAAGACATGCGCAAGCAAGCTCGACGCCGCAGTATCAGCAGAGGTTTATGAGCTTATAGTTGTCATCCTGCCTCATTTACCAAACGAGCTGGCAGTAGACCTTCTCAATACTATTCGTAACTCCTGTCATGATAGTCTATTCGAAGTCGGAGAATTTTGCTTCACCCTCGCAGCGAGTTTTAAAGATGAAGGCATTTATTTGTCTGATGAGGTGCGGTCTGTGTTGCTCACATTGCTTTGGTCCGTCTTAACACATCCCGATGCATCAACTCTGAAATGTTACGACGAAGTGAAGGCGTTCATGACACAAGAACTTCGGGTTGAACCGAATGGGACACAGCAGCGCCAGGTGTTCCTTGATGTTTGTAAAGAAGCTCTGGCAAAGAACTCAACGTGTACCAACTGCCAGGAAATATCAGCACTCCGGATGGTTCGCCTCACTCGTTTCATCCTAGAGGCATGTTCCCGTGAACAAGCTGTGAGAATGGTCGCCACGAACGATAATGAGCTTGCCACTCTGACTTTTGATGAACTTGTTGCATACCTCCGTCGAAGAACTTTTCACGAATCGCATTCATTGATAAAGAAGGTGAGTAACTTCATGGGACACTTTTTCTAGTGCAGCAATTATTTTATTTCTCACAAGCTCACTTTGTTTCTTTAGACTTCATCAAATTTAACAGTTTCTGAAGAGTTTCACCATTCATTTGCACTTGACAAGCGCTTAGGAATCCTGAGGGTAGTATACGGTATATCAGAAACTGTGGACGTGTCCTCAAAACAGCTTGATACGCTGTGGCAACTCTGTGTAGAGCCTGAAGATCGCGAAGCCATAATGATTTTCCTCGCCAACTCGTCTTACGATGACGGTCCTCCAGTAGCAATAGGGCCATTACTACCAGATGATTCAAGTGCCGCAGGTGTTCATCAAGCGCTGACAGCAGCTTATTCCGAGGAAGTTAAAGTATATGCATTTCAACAATTATTCTGCTCACAAAATGTTCAATGGGAACACCTTGGGCCAAAAGCGTACCAAAGTTTTCAAGGATTATTCAAAAGCCTAAGGAAATCTATTCGATCAAGCCTCACCTCTAACGGCCCAGCATTAGATGCACTGTGGAGAATTTGTTTGGTTGCTGGCAATGATTACGTCACTTCTCAAGCCATGAAAGATTTGTTAAGCGTATATTCTGCGATGAGCGAGAGCAAGAGGCATAACGAAGCAAATGCACAAAACGCCTGGACCAAAAAGAATGTCGTTCCTGAATTATCACTTGATCCAAAAGAGAGGTTTTCGCACAAAATATTTCACTGCCTTACAGATGTGAGGCAGGGACTTCAAAGGGCTGATCCGCTTGCGGTCAGATCAGCGGAGAGGTGCATCCGTATTTTGAACGCAGCTGTTGGTCACAATCCTGCGACGGATACTAAGGTGTCAGCATTGGTTAAAACTGATATCATCGACAGTATTGGTTTACTTGTTTCGAGTATACCTCATGGCTACAGAGGGCAAGGCTGCTACAAAACTATCAATGCTGTAGCAAGGCGAACTGGCGATCAATCTTCAAGATCCCGTACTCGTCCACAAACTGAACGTTTTTCAATCCAGATTCACCCTCTGGAAACACTGAACAGTCTAAAAACGAAAGTCGCTCTAGCTTGTGACCATCCTCCTGATTTAGTGAAGCCAATCTCGATGGACAATAACAAACGCAACCTAAACATTGAAGCTGATTTTTCTATTGTGGGAGATTTGGGCATTACCGAGGGAACAGAGATCGTCTTCTTACTATCCCCAAATCCGTTTCCAGAAAATAAACAAGCTCAAAATAAGCACCATAACGAAAAGAGATCAGGATTGCGACCGGACGAGATCTTCGGAGGATCAGGTCATGGTCCTACTGACGATTTCTTCAATGCTTTGCTAGATGTTTTGGAGGCCCTGGGTCTCGCTAGCTATCATAAAACCGACACGACCCAAGCATTAGTATGGGATCTCCTTCACTCTGTACCATCAAATGCGGGGATTGTCGAGAGAGTTAGAAGTATTTCCCAAGTGCCTTCACTGATCTTTCTCAAGACCGACAATGAGCAAGACAATAGTTCCATGACAATTGATATAGAGCGGAGAGATGATGAGTGGTCGCAGCTTTTGAACCCAGAGCACTACGCCCGATCCCTTTATGTTTTACAGATAATCGATTCATTTCTTCAGCCTGCAACTGAAGTGCTGCAGAAAGATAGAAACCAGCAGCTTATCTGTAACCTGATCCGTGATTCCTCATCGTTTCGGCAGGGATTTATAGAATCTGGCGGCTTTGATTCCGTTCTCCGTTTCATCATTCGTGAAAAATCCTATGACGGCAGAGGAAACTCCAATACCGGAATTGAAAATTGCTGCGTGATGAGGATTCTCAAGGCTTGCTTTTACGGAAGGTCCCTTGCATCGAGCAGTGCTCATGGCGAGGCAACGCCTCCGGCAAAATTAGACAGCACTGGCTCTACATTGTTGAAATCCGTTGATAATATAGACCGCTTGTTAGCAAATCTCACCGCTGCAGTTGTGATGGAGAAGCAAGTAACTTCTGCTGCTGTTATTGACGCGCTGATGCTTATTCAGAGTATACTCAAGTCAGATCCCACAAAGGCGCGTGTTTTTTCAACCTTATCAGGAGGTCTAGCAGAAAAAATGATTGTAAGATTAATTTTATGGGACAGCAAAAGCACATTGAACGCCTCAGCTATCATTACAAGTCTAAGAATCAGGAAGACTGCCGAAGAATTCATTTTAAAAGTTCCAAACTTATCACAGTTTGCGCTTCCGTGGTTGATAAATGCTCTTGGTGACATATCTATCGAAGCACCTTCCACTCATGAGTTCTTCTCTGTTCTAATTGGAATGGTTTCTCTTGTGAAAGAGGACGACGCTGTACCAACGAGAGATCAATTGCAACTGCTGTCAGATAGCGCTTGCAAAAAGCTTGCTCTCTATCCTAGCAAACAAGACTCTCTTACAACAGGGGTAATTTGCGGTTGTTTAAAACTTGTCCGAGCCCTGGTTGACAGACACGGCGACAAAATTCTGAGATCTGGGGTGGACTACTTGTTAAACAATGTTCGTACGTCACCATGGGTTGAACTTCCTACAAATATCATGTCTGTCACTGATGCTGTCTTTGTCAATTTAATGGGAGTGATCTTTGATGGGTTTCTCTCTGAAGGGCCTTCTCCCTCTTCTTCGTACAACGATGCTGAAACTCGAAAGGTGGCATTTGACATTTTGAATGCTTGTGCAAAAGCGTGCGAACAAGGATCCGGATATCTAGCCTTGTCATCTCGTATCGGATCTATCATCAACAGCACATCTCCATCACTTCGACATAGGTGGGGGCAGGATAATATTGGACTTGATGAAGGAGTGGTAGGGGGTTCCAACTCCAAATATACAGGCCTTAAGAATCAAGGATGTACTTGTTACATGAATTCTGTGTTACAGCAATTGTTCATGATGCCAGAGCTGAGGAAAAGCATTTCCAATGCAACCCTTCCGGCGTCGCTCAGATCAGCATGCACTTCATCACGAGCAAAGGGAAGCGATCTGATTGATAAGGAAATTACCCTTCAATGGGAAAATGGTACTTATTATGATGCACAAGTTCTTTCATTCAACAAGGTAACAAAAACGCACATCATTCGATACAATCCAGTTCGTATTTCCGACAACAGTAATAATGTCAACGAATTAGTATTGGCGGCATCTTGCACAGATCTTGCTGACGAATTCACTTTGAGTGAAGGTCGTCCTGGCAAAGAGACTGGAATCTTTGAAGTGATTGAATCGTCAAACATGAAAGAGGAAGGGAAGGAAACAGGTGACGCAAATGGCAATCTCAAGGAAACTGAGGACGAGAATGTTTATCGAAGACTGCTAGAGGAAGTGCAACGCACTTTTGTGCATCTTGACGAAGGCTCGCGAGGTCGCGTATTTGACCCTAAATCGCTTGTGGAGGCAAGTGGATGTCTAAAGCTCGAATTTGATATCTGGCAACAAAACGACGCTTCTGAATTTGCCATGAAACTGCTCGACAAAATCGAAGTTCCCTTGAAAAAATGGTCTCCCAACCAATTCAAGTTTCTTGAGCACACTTTCCGTCTAAAACAGACGAAGCAGAAGCTTTGCAAAGAATGCGGTTTGAAGGTAAGTCTGATGGACTGTCACAAAATTTCCTCTGAATGCTCTGAATGCTGACTTATCTTTGATGCCAAACAGACGAATAGGGAAGAAAACCTTATGAATATTGATTGTCAAATCAGAGGCAAAAGCGATATTCATGAGGCCCTGTCCACAATGTGCGAGGTGGAATACATGGAAGGAGATAACAAGGTTTTCTGCGACAGTTGCAAGAAAAATTGTGACACTGTCCTCCGCACCGCTATTTCTGCCTTGCCAGACATGCTCATTCTGTCGCTAAAACGGTTTGACTTGGACTACAATACTTTTGAGACTGTGAAGCTCAATAGTCGTTGCGAATTTGATCAAACTCTAAACATGAAGCGTTATACTCTGGAAGGGGTGGAAGCAATGGAAAAGGCAAATGACAGTGCTGATACATCTGATTCCACCCTTGATCCGTTATCTGCTTTGCCAGACGAAGACTACGAATACAGGCTTGCTGGTGTGCTAGTTCACCACGGTGTAGCTCAAGGAGGTCACTATTACAGCTTTATCAGAGATAGGACCGAGGTTTCTTGCGACGCTAACGAATGGTTCCGATTCGACGATGAAGATGTGACTCCATTTGATCCATCAAACATCGAAACGGAATGTTTTGGCGGTAAGGTGAAGAAGGAAACAAAGTGGCCAAATGGACAAGTGAACTCAGTAGAGACGGAACAACTCGCCAATGCGCTTATGCTTTTTTATGAAAAAGTCAAGCCTACGAAACTTTCTGAGGGCAGTCCTAAAGATGAAGAAATGGAGGAAGGGAGTGACTCGAAACTGGACAAGCTTGAAATGGTGACAGGAACCAGCGAATTCAAAGCTGATGTGAGTCGATCGAATACTCTTCACCAGTCGCATTCATTCTTATTCGATAAGGAATTTCAAGGTTTTATGAAGCAGATGCTCAATCTCGTTGTTTCAGATCTTTCATCTGATGGCGATGAAAATATGACAACATCGACTCCAGCTCAATGGCAACTTGCTATCCTTGATGTGTGCATATCCTTTTATTTTGACGTTCTTTTGCACCACATTGAGAAATCTGCCTTGGATGGTTGGAGTAATTTGCTTTACCAAGCGTTTTACATGTCAACCGAAGCATCAGTGAATTTTATTACTGAACTTGCAAACAGGACAAATTACGTCGGTGCAAATTGGTTGCAAACATACGCAACAGATTGCCCAGATCGGCATTCTCGCGAAGCAGCCATGGCCCTCATTGCTGCTGCAGTGTCAACCGCACTCGTCTCCGAACAAGAATTACATCTTCTGAGTTCTTGGACTCAAAACTGGGCGAAAGAAGTTGATGCTTGGGAAAAATCATCGTCCCATGTACAAAATCCCCTTCCTGCACGTCTCGAACACGATAATAACCAAAAGCCTTCAAATTTGGGGACCATTGTTTCGTTTCTATGCACCTTACTCGAATTCTCTCCTCGCACCTGGAGATACCTACCCGAAGTTTGCTCGCTGTTGAGAAATCTGGGAAGCATTCCATCTTCTACTGGGGGCGACTTCATGCGAAATGCTCTATTAGCAGCTCAAATTCCTGCGAGACTTATCTGCACAATCCTTCGCGAGAAATCGCATCCAGTTCTTCGTGCTGCGTTACCAGGTTCGTCCCTATCTGCCGAAGTGGTGGAGCAAACTACTAAAGTCGAATCGTCACCGTCTTCCCATCTACTTCCGCTTAATAACAATTCTGTCGCTATGGGTTCTGGATTGGCACCTGGCCCCGCGTCCGGTTGTCCTAGCCCAGCTGATCACTCAAAGGCGGTTGAGGCCTTAGCAACAATTATTGGAGTTCAAGGGACCTCTTCCTTGCCTCTCATTGCGACCGAATTGGGTAATAGCAGAGTGAAAAATAGGCCCTTGGTTGAACTAACTAATGAAGCTACAGAAGCTTTGACGACCCTATTCAATGAATATGCATCTCAACCAGGAACAATGAGACAAAAGGATCTCTTACGGTACATACGAGTTTGTAGCGAAAGTGAGGTTGTGCAAAAGCGGGTTGCTAATTTACTGAACAAGTACAGTAACGATCCAAATTGTCTCCCCTTAGATGGGTTCCTTAGTTATTACAGAGACGCTTCACAATCCAATGAGCATGAGGTATGTTTTGTGTTTTGACCTGTTTTCATTTCCACATAACATTATTCTAACGTCTCGTTTTCAGGTTCGAGCCGACCTTCACGCATTCGGTTTCAGGTCCGATCTAAGTAGATGCCCTGCAGAAGCGCGAGTCTATAAGAAAGGAGATGAGATGTTGTACTATGATATTACTGAACGTGTAGTGAAGGATGTATCAATTATGGCCAGTTCCGACAAATGTATCTCTTGTGGACACTTGGCGGAGTATGGTCTAACGTCGCTCCATCTTTATCACACGGCTTCTTTCTCAAGTAGCTCTCATCTCGCTGAATATGTACTAGCCCTCACCGCATTTCGTCACCACAGTGTTATCAACATGATAATATCCGAGGCGTTGAAAACGCTGTATCTCACACAAGGCAATTGGAGTGGCAATGAAGTCGTACAGGTCATACAAATGGTAAGTTACAACGCGGTGTAATCACTCATGTGCTTTTTTTTTAAATCTCTCATTCGTAATTTTTTCAATCCAGGTGCTCAAAGTTCTAGCCTCCGTTGAAGGAGATGACCAACAAGTTCGTATCAATAACATCATGCTTAGCAACGATAGAGTCAATCCTAGAAAGGATATTGGCGAAGGCCTCTTGGTCATCGCCAAAGACCTCGCAATGACTAGATCTTCTCGGAGCTATAGCACTGAGTATTCCCACGAATCTTTACTGCTTGATACATATATAGAAGTGATAAACGAACTGAGAAAGCTTCAGGCAGTTGAACAATGGATGGCAGCGAATAAGGAAGAATGGAATTGGCTTGACCAATGGCTCCAGCCTGACGCTGTCGTATCCGACCGTGCAGACTACAGTAGACGCGATGGAGCCGTCCGCCCAGGAGGTTACGATCAATCAGATTCAGATCTCAACGGCGGTCTGAACGAATCTGACGAGGAAGACGATGACTCTCACTTGGGGGATGGCGTAGTTCAAGTGGAAGGAGCAGGAATTTCCCAAGTCAATGGAATTTACACCCGGGCCCGTGCGTGGGATAGTGTAGATCTCTTTACCAAGACCGCAGTGTGGGAAAACATTGAACAAACATTTAGTTTGTTTCGGTGCCGTCTCAGTGACAACTCAAAGCGTTGGTACATTTCTATCGTGCCCAAGAATAATAATCCAGGAACTAGCAAAGATATCGATTTTTACTTCCAAGTGGCAACAGGTGAAGCAAGGGAATTACCCGGAATGTCAAATTGGGCATCGGCAAGAGGTCCAGAGGCAGACCCATCTCCTACCGTGAGGTACCAGAAAGAGATTGGCCAGTCGGACTTTGAAGGTGCCGAAGACTGCGAGCAGTAGAGTAGTTTGTAAACATAAGCCTGAACTGACTCTCTTGGTGACGACAACAACTCCCATCTTTTCTTACTGAAAAATCCATTTGGTGATATTTTCATTAGACGAACGTGAATGTTTGTTGTCCATGTGAAATGCCATAAGATCGTGAACACGGTTCCGACGAGGCAAATGAATCCTTCATCAACTCCATCTTCGCTTTAAAGGTTTGGGCGTTCGGAGAATGGCCAAAAACAGCAACACATTGTCAGAACCGATGTCAGAAACCACGATGCTACGTTGCAAGATATACGATTCATGTAGAACGAAAATTTGACTAAAATCTGACAGCCATTTGATCGAAACCTTTGGGATTGCAATCGAATCTATGGGATTCTGCAACTCTGAAGAAGTAGTATGTTAAACTGCAACGATAGAATCCTTAATAAAATTTTAAATGGTTTTACTTCATTTATAATAAAATTTCACATGAGACTAGTTAATATGGCAGAAACAGTCTTGTAGTAATCATACTGCAAGTGTACATTGTCTCTTCGTTTAGAAGTCAAAGACAAATTCCAGACATCTACAAAATATGCCTTTTGTGGATACGAGGTTGCCAACAACTTCGCTATTTCCCTGTTCCATTCCAAGCCCTGCTCATCTCTTTGAGAATGTCTCGTATCTCCTCCCACAGAACTTAATCCAATCCACACAATACTCCCGCAAACAGAATCTAAAAGTTGAAAATAAGTCTTTACATTGTCCAGGTAGAGGCATTCGTCTCTATTCCAGCAAGCATTCTGATCATGAATGCCATTATTTGCGACACAAACATTGTCATGAATCGAGACATTTTGATTCTGTAGATATAGCACAGCGGTTTCTTGAGTAGTATTGGTATGTGGTGTCTGATGCTCCACATCCGAAGCATACTCTATCACCATGTATTCCATAAAACTATCACTGGTACTCTTGACCATTGTATTGAGCCAACCAGCGAGGTCAGAACAAAAGTGATTACTGAGACCATGTTTGACCTGTCCCTGGGTCAGGCTCGCATTGGGCGGAGTCCAAACACTGGCACGGTCCAGACCGCAGCAGTCCAGAAAACCACACCGCCTGCAACAGGCTCGGCGAACAAGCGAAATGTCACGAGGATAGTTTATCTGGAGTGCTTCGAACAAAAAGCCCATTTGAGAGTCGCCAAAGAAGTGCCAGGCAGGTTTGGATTTCAATTGCGGAGAAAGCATCTTATAACATGCGCTGTCTCTTACTTGCGTCTAGAACATTATAATAGATTAATAACTCACTCCAGGATTTCTCTTTGTTCAAAATTGAATATATTTCACAAAGAAGAACACTTACGTTATTTCATTGATTGTACAATACCGATCATGCTCTTGCTCCTTGCTATGTTTCCCTGACATTGCATTGGCATTACCATCTGTTTCTCCAACTGCGTTATTCTGAATACTGTCACCCTTACCGATGACAACAGGAGTTCCATACACCTCAACTTCTGCCAACGATAAGATTGAAGATGCCACATCCTTTCAGCTGTATTCGAACAATGGAACCTCTACTACGTGCACCTTCCGGAAAGGTGAACACACCCACAGCACCCATCTCATTCTCCACTTCCACATATGTATTGGTAACCCAAAACCCGTCTTTCGAGACCAACAATTCCAAGGTGAAGTTTGATAAACGTTCTGGACAACAATTCACCCGATTGTATAGTATGATACTCTCCACTTCGTGCATACCTCCCAAATGAACTTGCCACAAGGAATTACAATAATTTGACGTAGTTGTGAAGCTATTGATGTTGCCATCCACAGCTTTAAATGAATCTTGAATGGTACCTATTTCTCCGGTTTCTTTGGCTGGTTTGTTCAACGCCACATTTGTTTTTCCATGCAAGAGTGGAGGCAAATCAGTCACGTTGATAGTTGTCCACGATCCAGCAGTAGCAACATGATCAACCTCGTTCTCCTCCTGCTCTGTGGTGTTTTGTAGACTCAGTTTGTCGTCTGCAGGAGTGATGATGGGCGCAGCAGCAGGCACTTCTTCTTCCGCCTCTGCAATTGAGCTATTACTAGTACTATTAATACTACTAACGCTAACACCAAATGCATTCTTCTCTTTCTTCTCTTCATTCACCACTGTCACCTCGTCTTGAGGTATTGATATCACGGAGGAGGATGCTTGTAAGATGATGTCACTACTAGTACTATTAATTGCAGCACCAGACATGGATGAGGAGGAGGACATCAACTATGCATGAGTATGTAGTATGTGAACACGAGGCAGCTGCGAAACTCAGCATTGACTGCAAAGAAAATATCGACTCTTCGACAACGAAAGAAACTTCTTCACTTCGTTCTCCTCTGCAACACAAAAGTCCGTTGAATAGATTGGCAA
>Ga0115005_10003704_pt1 | contig 12217 bp, 8 predicted proteins | sample ArcOceMetagenome_FD_87163 | JGI IMG/M metagenome (GOLD analysis project Ga0115005, IMG submission 87163) | Marine eukaryotic phytoplankton communities from Arctic Ocean - Arctic Ocean - Greenland ARC118M Metagenome | ecosystem: Environmental > Aquatic > Marine > Oceanic | place: Arctic Ocean...
TAAACTATATATTTTAAACATTAATACCTACATTTGTGACGACTTATGCACGAACGCTATGATTAATATTTCCAAGAAAACATTGCAGGATTTAGAATTTGAATCCGTAATTCAACAGGTGGCAGCTCACAATGTTACAAGCTTGGGTAAAATTGAAATTCTCGCAACGCTCCCTTTTTCAAAAAGAGACGATGTGATTGAAGCGCTTCAGCTCACCAACGAATTTGCAGCTTCTTTTGATAACGAAAATCGAATTCCAAACCACGGGTTTGATGCGATCACCGCAGAATTAAAATTAATTCGGATTGAGAATAATTATCTAGAAATAGACGGATTTCGAAAAATAGCAAGCATCTGTGTCACTACAAATATCTTATTGAAATTCTTTAAGAAATTTCATGAATACTATCCGCTTTTACACAAAGTTTCTTTGCAATTAGAATCCAATAAAGAGATCCCAGAAGCCATTAATAGCGTGGTTGATAAATTTGGTGAAATTCGCAACGATGCATCTGATACCTTATACGGATTGCGTAAATCGATTCAAGCGGTTCGTATAAAAATAAACACCAGTTTCAATTCCGCTTTAAGCAATTATAACAGCTTGGATTATTTGGATGACATCCGCGAAACGGTCATGGAAAATCGCCGTGTATTGGCCGTCAAAGCGATGTACCGACGTAAGGTAAAAGGCAGTATTTTGGGGGCTAGTAAAACAGGCAGTATCGTCTATATTGAACCGGATACCACACAACAACACCAACGGGATCTTAATAATTTAGCCTTTGAAGAAACCGAAGAAATCAAGCGGATTTTACTTGAGCTTACCAGTTTTATAAGTGGTTACGGGCCCCTCTTAGAAGATTTTCAGTTGTTTCTGACAAAATTAGATGTCATCTATGCCAAAGCAAAGTATGCCAAAGTAATTGATGCCATCCTTCCAGAAGTTACAGAACATCAAGAAATAGAACTTGTGGACGCTTACCACCCTTTGTTGTTGGTGGCGAATAAAAATGAGGGAATTACCACCTTCCCACAAACGATTACCATGACGACCGAAAGTCGAATCATCGTAATTTCAGGACCGAATGCTGGAGGAAAAAGTATCACGCTTAAAACGGTTGGACTCCTTCAGATTATGGTGCAATCGGGCATGTTGATTCCTGTGCATGAACGGTCTAAGTTGTGTTTGTTTGATTCTATTTTAAGTGATATAGGTGATAATCAATCCATTGAAAATCATTTAAGTACGTATAGTTACCGCTTGAAGCAAATGAATTATTTTTTAAAGAAGTGTAACAAACACACCCTCTTTTTAATTGATGAATTTGGAACGGGAAGTGATCCTGAATTGGGAGGTGCCTTGGCAGAGACTTTTTTAGAAGTGTTTTACGAGCGAGAAGCGTTTGGTATCATTACGACGCATTATAGTAATTTGAAACTATTGGCCAACGAATTGCCACACATTCAGAATGCGAATATGTTGTTTGATGAAAAGACCTTACTACCGTTGTATAAGTTAGTGATTGGGCAAGCCGGTAGTTCTTTCACTTTTGAAGTGGCTCAAAAAAATGGCATTCCTTTCAGTTTGATCAATCGGTCTAAAAAGAAGATTGAACGTGGCAAAATAAGGTTTGATAAAACCATTGCGAAGCTGCAAAAAGAACGGTCTAAACTTGAAAAAACCGAACGTGCGCTTAAACAAAATGAAATTAAAAAGAGTTTAGAAGCTGATAAATTAGAGACAACGAATGCGAAGGCAAAGAAAAAATTGCAAAGTTATCAGGAGCTTTTTGACAGCAATCAGCGTTTGGTATATCTGGGACAAAAAATTAGTGATTTAGGCGAGCGTTATTTCGAGAACAATGGGAAGCGTGAATTGATGAACGAGCTTTTTAAGTTGGTGCAGATTGACAATTCCAAACGTCAAAAAATAAGCCTCAAACAAAAGAAGATTCTTTTGACAAAGGAGATTGAATTAAAGAAGGAAGTCGATCAAAAGGTAGCGGTAATTCGCCAACAAAAAAAGCAACAAAAAGAAAAAGCAGCACTGATTCCACCAAAACCAAAACGCACCTTGAAAATTGGAGACCAAGTCCGACTGGAAGATGGCCGCGCGGTGGGTACGATTGATAAACTCGAGAAAAACAAAGCGGTGGTGAATTATGGACTTTTCACAACCAATGTGAGTGTGGACCGTCTTGAATATGTGAATTCTAAAAAATAATGCAAAAAATTGTCTTCTTTGATGGCGTTTGTAACCTCTGTAACAACAGTGTGAACTTCCTCATAAAACAAGACCAAAAAGTCGTTTTAAAATTTGCATCCTTGCAAAGTGATTTTGCAAAGTCCTTTCTTCCTCAGGACTTAGTAAATAGTGTGAATTTAGACAGCATCATCTTTTTTGACGGAGTAACCTTCACCACAAAAAGTAGTGCCGTTTTAGAGATTTGCAAATCTTTGGGAGGGGGCTTTCACTTTTTTAGAATTGGGTACCTCCTACCGCCATTTCTTAGAAATGCTGTGTACACATTTATCGCAAATAACCGCTACAAATGGTTTGGCAGAAAAGACCAATGTAGGGTACCGACAGTAGATTTAAAAGAACGGTTTTTGGATTGATGGTATTGAACATCCGAATGTTAAAATTCAAATCTGATACTTAAACACCCGCTGGCGCGGACTTGTAGTCCGTGCAACACAAAACAGAGTATAAGCTTCACACCTACCGCACAAAATCGAAGATTCGAAGTAAAAGTATTTAATGATCATTAGGAAATACAAATATTTGTTTGTCAATAATATGTGGAATATTTCTTTATTGGATATTAAACAAAATACTGACTTTAAATGAAGTAAACCTAAATAAAAACAGAGATACAAACCGTATTCATATTCTAAAAAGAAATTTCTAGTTGATTTATTGAAAAATAATGCTAGTTTTACAAAACACATAAAAAACTAAACAAAATGAAATCAATTAAAAATGTAAGTTTATTGCTCATTTTTCTATCTACTATGGGTACGATCAATGCTCAAAAGTTAAAAGGGTTCGGAGGTTTAACGGAAGTAACAGTGGGTCCAATAACTAAAAAAGTTCCTTATTTAGATGTTATTAGTTATTTAGGGCATGCGTCTCCTGGTACAGAAAATGAAATAAAAGACGGAAAGAAATTTTACTACATCTATTTATGGGTTCCTGCTGTAGCACCAGAATTAGGTCTAAGAATGGTGTCTCCAGCTGGGAAATCAAAAACTAAAAACCCAATTATAGGAGCTGGATATGAGGATCATAAAGATTCGAAAGACTTTTTTGACACTTATATTACTTTAGAAAGATCGAGTGTATTTACTAAAGGGGGAATTGCTGATTCAGCAAATGCAACTTGGACAACACTTGAAAAAAATGATGATAGTAGTGAAATGCCTAAACAACCTAGTGGCAGAAAATACAACTCACTTTTACGCTATAAAAGTCAAATAGGGGATCCTTTAAAAGCATTGACTACTGGACTGTACAGAATTGGGTTTACATCTTATAAAAAAGGAGAAGTTAATGGTACGTTCTTAGCACAAGTAGGCTCTCCAATTAAATTACCTGGAATTGTGATGTCAAATACTTTAGATGGTTTGCTAGAGCAGATGAAGTAATTATATTCTTGTAATATATTAAAAATCCAAGTTTTAAAGACTTGGATTTTTTTGTTTGTATAAATCAGTATAAATTAATCACCACCCCCGGAGAACCATTAATCCATCATGTGGTATTTAAACTAAAGTAAATCAAAAACTTCTTAAAAAATTAAGGAGCTTGAAATTCAACAACTTGTAGGTTATCTATTTTTTGTAGTTTTTTATCTGCTGTTACTAAAAAATAACCAAGTTGTAATGCTGTCGCTGCAATTATAGAATCTGGAGTTTTAATGGCAAATTTTCGTCTTAAAGCAATCGCTTTTTGTTTAATTAAACTCGTAATTGGAATTACGGTTAAAGTAGAAATAAAATCGGAAAGAATGGTGTGCTCTTCATTAGATAATCGATGGTAACCTAATAATTCAATTTCAGTAATATCAGAAATAAAAATATTATTATCCGTTAGAAGTTAGATCGCAATTTCATCATTATAAACAGCGGCATACAAAATGATATTTGTGTCAACAAGGAGGTTATTCGAGCCAGCCATCTCGCATTTCTTTTTGCATTTCTAATGGGGACATTTTCAAACGAGAAAGTAAACCTCCTAATTTATTTAAGGTAGCTAGTTTTTTTTCCTTTTTTAACCCCCAATTGATTTGCAAAGCATCATCAATCATTTTTTTAGCTTGTTCTCGGGGCATTCCCTTTTTTATTGTTATGACCATAATATTATTTTATAGTGATCCTATTTTTAAAGTTTAATTTTCAATAAGATACAAAATTAAGGGATTGTAAACCTCATTTTAATATAATATCTTCAAATATGCTTTTCAAATTTACAAATTAACTTTTATTTATTTAAGTTTGAAAAAAATATTATTAGTTTTAAATAGAAATATAGAGTACAAAGCAACTTTGATATAGAAGCCACATACTAGCACGAATGGCTCTCTGATAACCAGCTAGAATCCTAAAAACAGTTTACTTAACCTCCTCCAAATGGTCGTCCCATTCTTTAGATTTTGGCGTGTGAAGCTTGCCTTCAAACTTGGCCACTATCATAGAAACCGTGGCATCGCCTGTAACATTTACCATCGTACGGCACATGTCTAACGGACGGTCCACCGCAAAAATAAGGGCCAATCCAATAGCTAATTTATCCGCTGGAAACCCAACCGATTCTAGTACAATCACTAACATCACCATTCCTGCGCCTGGCACTGCAGCACTTCCGATAGACGCTAAAAGCGCCGTAAGAACAATCATTAATTGATCCGTAAACGTCAAGTCAAAATCCAAGGCTTGGGCAATAAACACAGCCGCTACTGCTTGGTATAAACTGGTACCATCCATATTGATGGTCGCACCTACGGGCAACACAAAACTAGACACTTCTTTATCCACACCGAGGTGTTCTTCCACACGTTCCATGGTCACAGGAAGCGTTGCCGCACTACTACTGGTAGAAAATGCTAATAATTGCGCTGGACTGATTTGTTTCAAAAACCATAGTGAATTTCTTTTGGTAATCACTGATACCAATACAAGGTAAAAACAAATCATCAGTGTTAATCCACCTACTACCACTCCTGAATAAAACAACAGGGCATATAACAACTCAGGATCTCCAGAAGACACGACCACATTGGCCAACAAAGCAAACACCGCAAAAGGCGCTGTGAGCATGATTAAATCCACCATTTTCAAGACGACATCATTCAAAGAATCAAAGAAATCTTTGAGGGGTTTGGCACTTTTTTCGCCCACTAACAACAGAGAAATTCCTAAAAACATCGCTAAGAAAATGACTTGAAGCATCAGTTTATTATTACTCAGAGCAGAAAAGGCATTGTCAGGTACCATATCTACCAGAAAATCTAAAGGACGACTGGCTTGTTGGCGACTTGCTTCCGCAATTTTCCCTTGCACACTGCTGTTGTCCGCATAGGTTTCAGTCAATTTCGAAATGGTTTCAGCAGAAACGCCGTCACCAGGATTTAGTGTATTCACCAAAATCAATCCAATACTAATAGCGATCACCGTGGTGAGCACATAGATTATAATAGTTTTAAGTCCAATAGATGCAAATTTTGAAATGTCTTTTAAATCTGAAATCCCTTTAATCAGTGAAGCTAAAATAAGCGGTACTGCAATTAATTTTAAGAGTTTTACAAAAATGGTCCCAATGGGTTTGATCCAACTCGCCACAAAATCAGCACCGCCTACTTCGAGCATTATAAAACCAAAGGTCACACCTGATAGCATGCCAATTAATATTTTCCAGTGTAGTGCAAGTGATTTCATATGGGTATTTTTTTATGTTTTAAGCTTTACTAAGCCGATTTAACAGCATAAAGTCGGCAATGACCAAGGCAGCCATGGCTTCGACAATTGGCACCGCACGCGGTACTACACAAGGATCGTGCCGACCTTTTCCGTGCATTTCAACCACATTACCATCCTTATCAATCGTGTCTTGGGCTTGCATAATAGTTGCAACGGGCTTAAAGGCCACATCAAAATAGATGTCCATTCCGTTACTGATACCTCCTTGAATGCCACCCGATAAATTTGTTTTAGTAGAGCCATCAGCATTAAAAGCATCGTTATGCTCACTCCCTTTGAGTTGCGTCCCTTCAAATCCACTACCGTATTGAAATCCTTTTACTGCATTGATGGAAAGCATCGCTTTTCCTAACTGTGCATGCAAACGGTCAAAGACGGGTTCGCCTAATCCTACGGGTACATTTTTTATCACACAAGAAATAACACCTCCAATGGTATCCCCTTCTTTACGAATGGCTTTTATTTTGGAAATCATTTGTGCAGCCACTTCTGAATCTGGACAACGAACGTCGTTTGTTTCAGCATTGGCTAAATCTAAATCTTTATAAGTTTTGTTAAGTGCTATGTCTCCAACAGAAGATGTATATGCGTTTATTTCAATTGTTTTGAGAAATTGTTTTGCAATGGCTCCTGCCACCACACGACAGGCTGTTTCTCGTGCCGAACTGCGTCCGCCGCCTCTATAATCGCGTTGATCGTATTTTTCGGTGTACGTATAATCGGCATGACTTGGACGAAACACATCTTTTATATGTGTATAATCATTCGATTTTTGATTGGCATTTTCAATGATAAATCCAATAGGTGTACCAGTAGTAATCCCTTCAAAAATTCCAGATAGAAACTTAACTGTATCCGGTTCTTTTCGTTGGGTCACAATGTTGGATTGCCCCGGTTTCCGACGGTCCATTTCAAGCTGAATCGCTTCAAAATCAATGGTAATTCCCGAGGGGCATCCATCAATCACACCGCCAATAGCAGTTCCATGAGACTCCCCAAAAGTTGTCAGTTTAAAAATCGATCCAAATGCATTCCCTGCCATATACTAATTCTTAAGTCATTAGAATGTAAAAGTAATTGTATTATTATAAAAACAAAAATTCCAACGCTACTAAGTGTCGAATCTTTTTACGAATTAAATTGAAATGCAGTTTTGGAGCGCTTCTTCATAAATAGCTTCGTAAAAAGGAACAATTTTGTGAATATCAAATTTAATCGCCGTGGCTTGTGCCCCTTTTTTAAATGCATCTAAAACAGCGTCCTCTTTAAGAATTTTTAGTGCATTTTGAACCATTTCATCAATGGCACCTACTGGGCTTAAAAACCCAGATACCCCCTGAATGTTCACTTCTGGAATGCCTCCAGAATCACTTGAAATCACAGGAACTCCAGATGCCATGGCTTCTAAAGCCGCCAGTCCAAAACTCTCCGTTTGGGAGGGCAATAAAAATAAATCACTAAAACACAGGATTTTATCCACTTCACTACTGTTGCCTAAAAACACAACTTTATCTTCAATCTTATAGGTTTCACAAAGAAGTTCGGCTTCTTTCCGCTCAGGCCCCTCGCCTACCATCATTAATTTTGCAGGGAGTTCTTTTTGAACTCTATAGAAAATTTCAATCACATCCGCAATGCGTTTGACGGGTCTAAAATTACTTACATGGGTAATCACACGTTCCTCAGGAAGTGCCAAAAGATCCCGATCACATTCCTTATAAGAATTTTTATATTTATCTATATCGATAAAATTCGGAACGACTTTAATCTCTTTTTTGATGTTAAATAATCGTTGGGTATCTTCTTTTAAATTTTGAGACACAGAGGTCACCGCATCTGATTTATTGATACTAAACGTTACCGCGGTCTTATAAAAAGGATGACTTCCTACTAAGGTAATATCGGTGCCGTGCAAAGTGGTAACAATTGGGACGTCAATCCCTTCTTCGTGAAGCATTTTTTTAGCCATATAGGCGGCATAGGCATGAGGAATTGCGTAGTGCACGTGCAAGACATCAATTTTATGAACTTTGACCATATCCACCAGTTTACTTGACAACGCCAACTCATAAGGCTGGTAATGAAACAACGGGTATTCTGGCACGTTGACTTCGTGAAAATGTACATTAGAACTCAATAATTCCAAGCGCACAGGTTGACTGTACGTAATGAAATGTACCTCATGTCCTTTGCGAGATAATTCTAAACCCAATTCGGTCGCTAAAACGCCACTACCTCCAAAGGTTGGGTAACACACAATCCCTATATTCATATTATTCTGTAATTGATTCGTAGATCAAACGTTGTATATCCGTTCTAATGTTTTCTTGTGAAAGTCGATTCGGATCGGATTTTGGATACGTTCTATTGGCCAAAAATACATAAACTATTTCTTCTTCTGGATCTGCCCATGCATAAGTTCCCGTAAATCCTGAATGCCCAAAGCTCGTCATCGACAAACAACCACAGGTAGGGCCTTCGTCTTCTAATTGTGGTTTATCAAATCCAATGCCACGACGGTTTTCTAGATCGCAATAATGACAGGTATTAAACGTCTTAAATGTATCTCTTGAGAAATAACGTTTCCCTCCATAAACCCCTTCTTGAAGATACATTTGCATCAGTTTTGCAACATCATTGGCATTGCTAAATAAACCTGCATGCCCACCAACACCATCTTGCATTGCAGCACCCATATCGTGTACATAACCCTGCACGGTTTCATAGCGAAAATAATCATCTATTTCTGTGGGAGTGATCTGGTATTCACTAAACTTCTCTAACGGTTTATAAGTGGTATAATTAGCTCCCAATGATTTGTAAAAATGTTGCTGAACCAAAGCATCCAGCGGTAAATTATAATGCTTTTCTATAATTGATTTTAAGATGTAATAGGGTAAGTCGCTGTATCGATACTCCTGTTCTTCGAGCAATTCTGAAGCAATGATTTGATTTTGAATGCTGTCTCTAAAATCTTTACGCAGATATAACTGTTCGTTTATTTTTATTGGAAATTTTTTGGAGGGTTTAACTTTATAAAACTTAGGGTTTGGCTTTTGAGTAACAGAGTCTAAGGTAGATATGTAAAATGGAATCCATGGTTTTAGTTGCGCAAAATGAGACAGCATCTCCTGAATTGTAATGGCTTCTTTATTTGTGTTTTTGTAAGAAGGCAACAAATCGCCTAAGGTAGAATCTAAACCAATTACCCCAGAATCTACCAACTCCATAAGTAAGGGAAGGGTGGCTAGTATTTTAGTGAGAGACGCCACGTCATAAAGGGTATTAAACTTTACTTCAGATGCTTTTTTATAGGTGTGATACCCAAACGATTTTTCGTAAATAACTTTTCCTTTGCGTGCCACTAACAATTGAATACCAGGTGTCATCTGTTCGGAGATGGCATAGTTCGCGATGGAATCAATTTTCTGTAAGCGTGTTGCATCCATCCCAACCGATTCTGGCAGACCGTAAGTCAATCGATTTAAGGAAGTGGTTGTTAAACCAGCGCCTGCTTTAAAGTTGATGCCACAACTCACAGGCAAAATTCCTTTAGCCGGCAAGGCTCCAAAAATAATTTGAGCAGCTTTTTGCTGCGCAATCGGACTGTTTTGATACGCCATCAGAATGCTTTCAAAGTTTTCAAAAGTCTTGAAACCATTCAAAGCATACGGTTTTGCAAACAGGGTTAAAATCACGTTGTTGGTGCGTGCTATTTCATAAAGCCATACGAGTTCCTTATCCGTAAATTGATACGATTTCCAAGGGTTTGCATTGGATTTATGAAAGCCAACAATTACGGAGTTGTAGTCTCTTAGAGACGTTATCAATGCATCTAAATTTTTGGCGTTCACCACATCCACTTGTGTGTATTTATTAAGCGAATTCACAAAAGGTGTTGCATCGGAATCGCCCATATTGACATAGGCAATTTTGTGTAATTCTAAATTTTTGAGTGGCAAAACAGCTTTCTTATTTTGAACCAGCGTGATTGCATTTTCCATCAATTCCCCATACAACAGATCGTCTTTTTGGCGATTCAAATCGGCACCTAAATTGGTGGTATCGATGGGCTCAAATTGATGCAATCCAACCTTGTATTTGGCACTTAATATTTTTTTGACAGAATGGGCTAAACGCTCTTCTGAAATAACGCCCGATTCCACGGCTTTCTGCAAAGCATCTATGCCTTGAGTGACGTCATTGGACATGAGCATCACATCATTTCCAGCTAAAAAAGCTTGTAAATCTATTTCTCCGGGACTGCTAAAATTAGAAGCACCTTTCATACTCAGTGCATCCGTAAAAATCAAGCCTTTAAAGCCTAATTTATCTTTTAGTAATTCGGTGACAATTGGATAGGATAAAGAGGATGGATAGTCGGGTCTAGAATCCAGATTCGGCACATTAAGATGGGCGACCATTACAGAGGACAGTCCTTTTGAAATGAGTTTTTTGTAAGGATATAATTCTAGGGAATCAATGCGCTTGGCTGAGAAATTAATCGTTGGTAGAGTTTTGTGCGAATCGGAACTGGTATCGCCATGCCCCGGAAAATGTTTGGCATTTGCCAACACGCCCACGCTTTGCATGCCTTCCATAAACGCTAAAGAACGTTTGGTGACTTCTTCTTTATCTTCCCCAAAAGAGCGATTTCCAATGATCGGATTTTTGGGATTGGTATTGATATCTACTACGGGGGCAAAGTTAAAATGCACGCCTATCCGTTTGCAATGCTCTCCTATTTGAACGCCGGTTTGACGTATGAGATCTAAATTTTTCACAGCTCCCAAAGTCATATTCCAAGGAAAAGCATAGGTAGAATCCAAGCGCATGCTCAGTCCCCACTCCGCATCCATCCCTACCAACAAAGGAATTTTGGAAGCCCCTTGTAGCTCATTATTAAGTTGGGCTTGTCGCACGGGTCCTCCATTGGAATAGATAACGCCCCCAATATGATTGGCTGTAATTTGGTTTAGAATTAATTTTTTGGTGGCTGCATCTTGATTCGAAAATACTTGCACCATATACATCTGTCCAATTTTTTCTTTTAGGTTGAGTGCATTGTAAGTACTATCGACCCATATTTTTTGCCGCTCCACATCGGAAGTATCCAAAGGAGAAGCCGATTCTTGAGCGAAAAGTGAGAGCGAAAAAATGAAAAAAAAGAGTGAAAAAAAATGGCGCATAAATAGTTTTAAAAATAGCGGGATTAAATCCAATACCAAGTTACTATTTTTAATAGAAACACTGAGTGTTTTTAAGAGCAATTTAGTATTTGAGATTTGTTTTTCTAAATACCAACCCCCTAATTTAATAGATATGAACTAGTTACTGTTAAAATTTATTTGCTAGTCTTATGATTTTTATTACTTTTAACGCAGACTTAGACCTCGAATCTGATTCTTCATAAACCAATACAACTTTTAAGTAGGATATTATATTGAATAATTATCAGAAAAATTCTGACACATATTCAATACTAAGTTTTAAACCTATACTAAAGCAACATATTATGAAAAAACAACTACTATTTTTATTTGGAAGCTTACTCTTATTTTCCAACAGTTCTACAGCACAAAACAACAATTGGCGTAGTTCAATATTACAAGAAAATGCCAACTATTATGATATTGTTGCAGAAAATGAAGCTAGATTACTGCCGATAAGAAGTCTAACAGACAGAAGGAGCAAAAAACAAGTCAAACAATTTGATCGTTGGGCTGCTTTTTGGAAAGATCGAGTTCTAGCAGATGGTTCATTTATTTCTGCAGCTCATACTTATAATGCGTGGAAAAACGAAAAACAACGTCAAAATAATTTACGTTTAAATGGAAGAAATGTTAATTCCGTTAATTGGACTTTAATTGGTCCTTCAACACTACCGACATCTTCTATTCCTTTTTATCCAGGAATGGGCAGACTTAATGCCATCGCATTTAATGGTACTGATGTAAATACAATTTATGTTGGCAGTCCCGCTGGCGGTATCTGGAAAACCACAAATGGAGGAACAACATGGACACCAAAAGGAGACGATCTAGCAAACCTTGGCGTTTCAGACATAGTGATTAACCCAACAAATACTGATGTTTTATACTTAGCAACTGGCTGTAATCCGTCAAACCAAAGTGGACTGTTTAGTATAAAACTCTAGTATATAGTTTTTATTAATTTTAACCTTTTAAATTTAATAAAAATGGAAGAAAAAACAAGTGCAATAAAGTTCATAAAA
>Ga0115005_10003707_pt1 | contig 12216 bp, 8 predicted proteins | sample ArcOceMetagenome_FD_87163 | JGI IMG/M metagenome (GOLD analysis project Ga0115005, IMG submission 87163) | Marine eukaryotic phytoplankton communities from Arctic Ocean - Arctic Ocean - Greenland ARC118M Metagenome | ecosystem: Environmental > Aquatic > Marine > Oceanic | place: Arctic Ocean...
TAGAAGCAAGGGAAATACCAACCCAAATGGTCTTGTAAAACGCGAAAAAAGCGGTGGTAAGTCCCACGAAATGAAAGCAAAATCTACAAGACCATTTGGGTTGGTAATTGCAAAAATCTAACGTCAGTGTTTCAACAACAACAAGCGGTCAATTCAGTCGCAAGCAAGCAAGCGAGCCAACTGGCAAGCGAGCAACGAGCAAGCCAGAGAATTAGCGGCATCATCAATATGAATTGATTGATTCCATCACTGCCAGCCTTTACAAGAGCGTTTCCCAAAAAAAATACACACCCACACACTCACTATCAATGCCCACGGGCTTCATTTGATATCAGGAACAAACAAACACGCGCATCGCACTATACTGTAGGCATCATCAGTAATCAAAATCGATATCAATGCCAAGCTCCAACTCTCTTCAACCCTATTGTACACAGTACTGCAGTATTAAAATACCGGTATGATACTGTAGTAAAGTACAGTAGCACTATACTGTACGTGTACCCCAATTGTTGAGGACCAGCAAGTTAAGTTGAACCGGCAACATAATATCTGACGAGTGAAAATGATCGTCAAGCTCAGGGTGCCAGTAACAAGCTGTACTGTACCGTTAGAGTGAGTCGAAATTCTGTGATGGAATCAGCATATGTTCAAGTTCGCTTGAAGAGCTTTGCATGCGGAAGCCTTGCACGATCCTCAAACATGCATGAAAGAAACTTGGTGTCAATCTCAAAATGGATTATGATGCACAGCATGTTGATATTACTCCGGCGCTAGAGCAGCTATCGATTACTCTTACAGTGGGAAAGAGTGGATACAATCATGTTGCTCTCTAACAGCTCAGTAAAATTATTGAGAACTTGCCAAGTAGATCCTGACATGGTGACGTGGGATGCTTACGAAGTGCAACGCATAGGCAATGATACTATACTTAAAATCCTTAAACCAGTGAAGCCTTTTTGTTCAGAAGACTTTGAAATCCCAAAAGTACGTGTAGTGGACGAATGGATCGTCAATCATCACACTGACCAACACTGGTTTCTACCTTATCACAAGGTTAAAAAACCAATAGTGCATACAATTATGCGTAGTGCCTCTCGTGATGGTCGTTCACACTTTGCGCTACACGCGTAGCATTATCGTCACACTGTCTCTTGTAGCTTGTAATATTTATAAAGAAAGGTTGGATTGATTCGTTCACCTTCGTAGATCCTTCCACGTTACTACAGTATTACGTCACCACAAGTCATACTTTATCACTTGATTACGTTTGACACTCGCGTCTATCTTTGTTATTTCTTCAGTGTTAGCCGGAAAGGATACGAGTACGTAACATGCATATTAATCCCAGTAACTACACGTACTCGTATGCCATCAGCATATGACCATGTTCATTTTCAAATGTGATTTTGATTATTTGCAAATTCTACGGTGGTGTAGACGTACACCACGTACGTGTAGTAGAAATATAGAAATACGAAATACTTGTTAAAAAAAAATAAAGTTACTTTTATAAATTTTATTAAAATACGACACAACATACAATACTAATGAATGATGATCAGTTGCTGACGCCACAATCAAGTGCTGCAAAGCTTGCGCTTCTTACTGACGCCAACATCATTTCCTGACAATGCATCATGCACATTCCTCCTCAATAAATGATAAATTACTGACGCCGCACAATTCTCGCACGAGGCTGCTACCATAAATAGTGGAAGGTTTCCACTAAGACTGTCGGACCATTCTTTGTCCGAGGGGAGGCATTCTTCAACGAGGAATTTATACACTTTGTCAATGTCAAACTTTCGAACTGCGCTGCCGAAGAAAGTTTCGTTGCGTCCATTCTTCGCAAATAGCCGGCCTAGCTCCTCTGGGTACGTTTGTATGTTGTTCTGCATTGTCATTGCAAGTTCCTCGAATGGGTCTTTGACGAAGATTTGAGTGGCACCGGATGGGATAAAATAGATTGCCTCGTCAGTTGCTAGAGCTCCACCCTGACATTGCCATTCTCCTTCACCCAGGTCATCCCCTACGAGCGATGGTAATTGTTGTCAGGGTCAAATTTGAGTACACGGTTGAAATTGCATGGAGGCCAGTAGATACATTTATCAACTCCAATAATAGGGTCACCCCATCTATTTCCTTCATTTCCTGAATAGATTCCATCCCCGCCAATCCAGGTATAGTTATTGCTTGTTGTATCAATCTGTAATACTTGACCAAATCTATTCACAGAGTAGATGTCACCATCACCAGCCAATACTCCTTTACCACAATAGAACTTTTCCTCAGCTTCTTCCCCTACAGTAGATGTTGTGTCAGGATTGGTCGGGTCATACTTGATAATGTGTGTGGCAAGATAAGGTATGCCGTACACGCAATCATCATTTCCGACCACCGTTCCAAAGTACTTCGCCCACCCTCCTCCTAGATAATCCCCGACACTGGAGAGCGAGTCATTATCGGGATTTAGTTTCATGATCCGACGGGCATTGCTTGGCATATTGTAAATGGAATTGTCTGCTGCAAGTGCCCCTGATGCCCACAAGTCACGACTGGTCTCTGGCAGCTCAACATTGATTTTAAGTATGTGTTCGGCGGAACAAGGTGCACAGTAGATGCTGCAGTTGTTGGCTCGCACACCACATGTCCACTTGTATCCACCACCACCGAGATCAGGTCCAATCTCAGTCAATGATTTGTCGAGGGGATTGAACTTGACCACGCGGCGAGCATTGAAGGGAATACCGTACAAAAATCCATCCCCACTATCCACAAAGGAAGACCATTTATCACCCCCTTGAATATCATCACCAATGAGTGTTGTGAGGGAAGGCTCCGTCATGGTTTGGTAATGAATGTATGTGCCAATGTGAGAGCTGAGTGCTCTATCTGTACCCTCGTATGTACCGCAAGCGAGCGCGCTTGATAGCAGGGTTTCGAGTTTGTATTCGCGGGCCAATAATGGCAGTATGTATCATAACGAGCTACTGCATGATTCATTCCAACGATCTTATCATATGTATTATATATGCCTCGCCCATTAAAGAAAGGACGGACTCTATGTTCATTCATGATTTCAGATTGTTCATTTTCAATTTGAAATGTTTTTTTAGTTTCATCCTATGCAACCAGTTTTCTCAATCAATACTATTGAACGATCCAAACTCATCAACCATTTGCTTCAAAATTGGGAGAAGTCTGTTTCGTGAATCCTCATCATTCAAGGCGATATCCTCAATAATTTTGTCTGCCATTTGCCTGCCATTGGATACCATCAATGACGACTGAATGCTATCCAGCTCGTCCTTCAAATGTTCGGTGCCAACAGGATTTGCTTCAAAATTGATCATCATTTCGTTCACAAAATCATAAAGTCCTTGAGCAATCTTTGCAAGAGAGCCAGCGACTGGCTTTGTATCACGTTTTCTTTTACTCCATCCAAACGTGTTGCACGTGATTGCTGTGATTCTGAATGTTGCAAACGTTGTGATGAGTATATCGGGGACAATCCTGTAGACAGAAAAATCGCTTGAGGCCGATAATTGAGAGAATTCTGCAAGTGCAGATTCCAGCACTGCGATGCACTTCTCTTCCCTCTGAGTGAGGCTGTCCGTAGAGTCGATCGATGAGTCGCCGTTGCTTCTTCCAGAAGCTACGATGCAAGTAGCCTTTGATAAATACTGTGTCAATTTCCATAAAATGCTATGCATTTTGCTCATTTGACAATGCTGCGACGAGAGAAATGAATCTGCATTCTCGACAGCAAGCCACAAACTCTTACTCCTCTTATCAAGGGTCTCTCCTTCTTTCAATTTCACAATCTTCCCTTTCTTAGGTTGCTTCGTAGATTCTCTTAGAAGAACCAACCTGGTCAAGACTGCATGCATATGTGCTCTTACAAATGATTCTTCGGAGGGAAGTGGATAGGTGATTTTCTGGAGAATCTCAAATTGATTCGTATCGAAGTCGCGGTTATCCGACCAATCCTTTCCATTGTTCTCTTTCTCTCCTGCCAAATTCAACAAAGAAGGTGCGGCATTTGAATTTGTGGAATCTCGAATGATCTTTTCAACTCTTTCTGTGTCGTGGTCCCCTCCGCATAATCCATGAACAGGTCCGATCTTGGGATCGCTATCACCAATGTTCAGCAGGGTTGCAAGGTCCATAATGAGACCCTTGGCTTCTAGAAGCTGGAGACTTGTTGCCATTTTCTCCCTTTGCCAATGAATCATTTCGCGCCCTTTGTGCAAGTTACCATTATCCATGGCCTTGGCCATGAATGAACACAAGTCCTTTTCGCTTGACGAGTGCAATGATAAAATTTTCCCTGCTTGTTCGATAGCCTCCTTATAGAGACCATTATTGACTAGATGCCGAAGAATGAAATATGAACAAGAATCCAATTGGATTTGTTTTATCACCATGTCTTGGAATATTTCCCATGCGCGTTTGGCTGATCCGTGGTGAATGTGCAAATGTATGGCTACAATCTTCAGGTATGGATTGTAAGGAGAATGGTGTATGGCGTTTTCAGCGAGCACAGTGGCGAGGAGAGTTGGCTTTGCACTTCGTTCCTTATGCAATAGCAATTGAATTGTCAACAAGACCAAATCATCGCCAGGTAAGTATTCTTTCTGTCCACCATCCTTGGGATTACTTCCAAGATCCATTGTGTTGTTCCAATGTGCAATCATCTCATCTGATGTAGGAATGAACGATGTCATAGTTACATTCACTCCTTCAATCAAGGTAAGATCTCCCTCGCATTGATGATTTAGTTGGAACCAAATCTCAAAGCAAATCTTAACGGATGCAATGTAAGCGCGCAACTTTGACTTCCGTTCTTGCTTGTCGGTTAAAGTCTCCTCTGTATCATCTGCCTTGGCAGGATCATTATCATTTCTTAATTTCAAAGCCCATGCAAGGACATTCTGGACATCATCTGATAGAATCCCATTCTTAGTTGACTTCTGTACTAATGGTCCAAGATATTTTCGAATATCTTGAAAGCAGCAAAAGACGATTGGGGCAAAAATTGTCCCGTAATTCACAATTTCCTTCGATAGGTCGGTCAATGCAGACTGAGTCGAACTTGTTGCATTATCCAGGCTATGAGCAGCCATTTCAACAGCGAATAAATGAGGTCCACGCAAAGGAACCTTTGGGCCCTCCCCCTCCAGCTTTTTCTTCTCCTCTTCTCCCAAAACTCGTTCCAGAACTTCTGCGCATGCTTCCAAACATTTGTCCTGATCTGTGCACAAAGCAGAGCACTTTAGCAATTCCTGCCAATAAGACCATTGATCCGGCATCAAACGCAACAATTTCTTCGAGTAGATTTCAAACACCTCGTCATTTCGATTCAATTGAGACAACAACCTAACCTTGATCTCAAACGCTTCCTTCTCTGTCATCTGGATCAAAGAACCAAGGTGATGGTTTACATCATCTTCATCATTAATCTTTCTCCCCATCATCTTTGTACTTTCGCCTTCCTCCAAATGACTGAACCCCAACTGCGTCAAGAAATCCAGTGCTACCTCATTATTTGATTGAATCTCGAGACATTCCACAAATAACCGCACATCATCTGCACTGGGCGAAAATTTTGTGGGTCCCTGACCTACCTCCGTAAAAGCCTTGATTTGTTTCGTGGTCATCATCTCGGCGAGACGAGGTAGCATTCCCAGCTTTTGTGTCAATTTTCCCACTTCTTCCTCACTGGACTGTCCAATTTTATCCTTGTTCTCTTTTAATATTTCCATCAAAGATTTGCAGCTCTGATAGTGTTCCACAACTGCCAGAATCAACCAGCTCTGGTACAGAGCCTCACCGGAATGTTTGACCAAAGTCATGGCTAAAAACTGTGCATCTTCCCAACCTTTTAGTGTCGCCCTTGCATTTTCCAACCGTTCCTGTAGTGAGCTGGGGGAGAATGAGGGTATAGTGGCGATAAGCTTAAGTTGAGATAGATAGCCCTGGATCAATAGTGTGCAGAGCTGTTCTATCAGATCAAAGGTTGATTTTGTTTTGAGCATTTTTTGAATGTGTTCAATGGCGCAGGAGTATAGTTTGGCGGTGGTACGAGGTAGACGAAGGGCGTTGAGAGAGATAACTAGGGTGGCAATAGTGTGCTCATCAGTGATCTCAAATGCTTGAATTTTCGATGCATTTGCATTTGTAACATTGCCATTCGTCTGTGCCTGAATCATAATTTGACGTTGATGGGTGGATAGATCGAGGACGTCCACTGCATCTAGTTGATTGTTGTTCGAATTGGTTGATGCTGATGCTGATGCTGATGCTGTTGCTGATTTCGTTGCAGCCGCTGTTGTTGCAGCTTTTGAATTTTTCTTGCCTTTAGTTTTCTTGCCACCAGCGCCACTTGCATTACTTTTACCAGCATTAGCATTAGCATTAGCATTAGCATTAGCAGTAGCATTGCCGTTTCCAGCACTAGAATTCGCATCCGATGCATTGCTGTCCAACGACAAGAGCCAGATTTTCTCATCCAACTCAGCCCAATCATTTCCCAAAACGCCTAATAAAGCTCTGAGTTCTATACACGCTTCCCTATAGCGTACGGGACCACAACGCTCAAGGCAATGACATCTGAGTGCGATGATGATTGGCCAGGTATTTTGTGGTTTGATGAGTGTCAATTTGAGAGCTTTGGAATATTGGTGGAGATCTATGGCTTGATAGATTGGCCTCAATGCTCTTTGTACTTGATTCTCCATGACTTATTAGTTGGGGTTCTGATGATTGTCCAATAACGTGAATGGAGAATAGCTGCTAGATTCGAAGAGAGTTCACGTACTTGTATCTTGTATGTTCAGAAGGCTACAGACAATGCATGGGAATGCTACTTCGTAGTATGTATGTTCAATGTACAGTATGTATGTAGATACGGTATGTACTGCTTGCTTTCGAAATGAATGACATCGCGGAGCTCATCGTGGCATTGAGATATTTTTTGCGTGACTTGTGGTCGGTCAGAACGACACACTGTGCGCGCGGTGTCGTGCGGTGCCACCCATCTATCCCAGACCTGTTGGGGTGTCCGATTTCCAGAGAGAGATGAGCAGACAGACTGACAGAGAGAGAGGCGGAACAGCAAAGAACAACGTTGTCGCAAAAGAACAACGAAGAACCGGATTTCAGATTGGAATGATGTAGTTCTGGTCATAATTCAACAGAACGCAAAAAGCAACAGCACACTAAAAGCAAACTCAAAGATGACACCTAATAACCACAGCTCCGAAAAAATAATTATAACTGGAAGCAGTGCTGTCCATGAAGAAGGCATCGACATTGGTTATGATTATCATGACTACATTGAATACGATGAAACATACCCGGCTTGTGGAGTTGGAGTTGGAGGAAGAGGAGGTCTGAATGGGAACAAGGGAAAAGAGAAGAACAATATATACTCTTCTCGGCATACGCGGTTGCAGGCTCAAAACAGGAGTTCAAACAAATATAAGAACAAGAAGTGAAGTGATACAATAGGGCGCATCATTGAAGATGCCGAGGTGCCTAAAAACAGGAAGATCATTGAATAGGTGATGGTACTACTCTAAAAGTGCAAGATTTAGTTTGTTGATCTGCCTTTTACTAGCGACATTATGAGCCAGAATGAAAACGAGGCGGTAGACAATTACCTGCATGAGATTCTTCTAGTCGAGCACTTTGTATTACCAATTGAAGTGATGTTTCCTTTCGAGAGGGTAGACATACGGCACATGCCTCTCATTAATACGATTACAGATTGATTCAGTTGGGGGTGAAATGGAATAGGAAACATTGTTCATAATTCTTTTGATCATAATTAATTTATATGTTCAACATCTTGTTTTTGGTCACCAATAGATTTCTGTTGCCTCTTTTACTGTACTCGCGCTTTAGCTGGCCTTCACCCTCTCGCAACCACTCGAGAGGATCTTTCCCTATCAGTGCTTCAAGCCCCACCTCCTTGGTAATTTCCTTCTTACGACACTCTAGACGTAAATTAAATAAACATTTTTCTCCCGGGGGTGATCCATGTACTTTGATGCACTCTTTCAATGCAATCATTGCGCTGCCAACTTGTCCTCTATTACCGTAGTGTTCAATGAGTGATCCATAAGATAACAGATCTAGCTTTCTTCTGTTAGCTTCTACTTTGTTTTCTTTGAAATCTAGAGCACGAGCTACATCCTTCTTAGCTATCAACATTTGAAAAACTGTTCTATCACTGAATGCATTCGTTTGCTATACGTGAAGTATCACAACATTGTAGAGAGGTAGTTGTGAGTATCGGATGTTGTGGCGTGGTCCACGACGTATCTGCAAATAAGATCCAATCAAATCGATCCACTGACTTACCTTGTGCATTGATTTGAACTCGTTGTCGTAGAAATCAAGCGCTTCATCGACCTTGTCAGATTTGGCATAGACCTGCAGCATTGAGTTCATCAAATGAATATCAACAACTTTATCTTCCTTCGCCATTTCCATTACAACATTAGCATTATGAAGATTCTTTTTAACAAGCCACTGTCTAGAGACGACTTCTGGCATGTTTTCACGAAGCATAGGTACTAGCCGTATCATGGACGGGGTCCCCAGAGTCCTTTCAAATTCGTCACGGACCCGGTTTATTCGCGACTTGGGGAGGCCGTAGAGTACCATATCAAGGTCGTCAGCATCTGTTGGCATTGCTATCTCTTTAGTCATGCTATCCCTTAGTTGTAGCGACGAATCATCTAAGGAAACTATGTCTTTGTCGCCAGTTTGATCGCTTTCGGAGTTTGTTTCAACTTCGTTGCTAAAGGTGTACTCTGCGTCTTCCAAATTTTCCATGCCATCCTCGTGATTTTCAAATTCTGACATCATTTCATTGAGTAATGTCTTCTCCTCTTCGCTCAATTGCTCGCCGGCCATGATATCATCAAGTAAGTTTTCTTCCAAACCGTCATCGTCGAGCATCTGATCAAATAATGTTTCGTCAATATCCCCTGCTCCAAGATCCTTTAGACCATCAATAATATCTCTGTCGTCGTCTTTGTCCATTGTTTGGTCATTTGTTCCGGAATTTTCAGCTCCCAGATCAGTTTCAGGGGCAATGTCATCACTTTCATCAACGGAACCACCTTCAAATTTGAAGGTCTGCTCAACTGAATCTTGTCCTTCTCTCTCTTTCTGTTCTTCGTCGAAAAGAATATCCTCATCTTCAACAAAAAGCTTGTACAATGATGGGTCAAGATCCTCGATACTCATGTCTCCTTGATCCTCTACCAAGCCTTGAAATTTCTTGCGACGAAGTCGCTTGCCCATTTTCTCTACATCTTCGTCATCCCATACCATACCTGATAGACCAGCCTCTGTACTAGTCATTCCCGGTATCGACTTATCAACATATGTTGGTGTCTCACGCATTTGGATCATACGAAGGGAGCTCTCGCACAGATAACCTTTGTTCTCTCTTCCAGCCCAAACGTTGCCGAGCCCACGTTTTTCAACTGCATTTGCGCTTGCAGTTAACAAGGCATTGAGTTTTCTCGTATCTCTTCTTCTTTTTTGTGGATCATAACATAGTAGGGGAGGTTTGGATGCAATTTCTTCTTTTGGAATGATAGATTTCTGTTCTTCCCCCATTTGTTCTTCTGTTTCTCTCAATAAGAGGTGTTCTGTCCCGGTGCCGAGGGCCTCGATGTCGTGATCAGTTTCGGTACGATTCTTCCCCCTGATCATATCCAAGTGATCGGCACCTCCAATTTTTCGCATATCTTCTAATTTTTGAACTTCGCTCGCCAAGTAAATTGCTTTTGCGGTGGCTATGTCACCTGCTGTTCCAGCGCATAACATAAGAGCACTTATGAACCCGTCGTCCTGTTCAACGTTAGCCTGTTCAGCAATGACAACAATGTTTTTCGTCATCTTTCCATGATGCGCTGCTATTTTTTCTCTGCGTTTATTCTTTTTGCTACGACCCCCTTCAAATCGTAAGGCATTTGCATGAGATCTGGAAACTGCCTTAAGTGCGCTGCTGAAAATGAGTGTTGTAGGTTGCACTTCACTCATTTGCATTTCCTCAATGAGATTAATGGCTTTCTCAGGGAAACCTCTAGCAGCCATAATCCGTATTATTGAACCATACGCCATTACATCTGGTTTCAAACCATTGATTCTTGCTTCTTTCCACTTATCCCACGCTAAAGAACCAGCTTCAGCTTTGATTTTCTGAGGCATAGAAGCAGTATTGATCACTTTGTAACACGCAGCGAGGAGTGAGGTGTATGCTGGAAGTGTTGGTTCGATTCCTTCGAATCTCATTTCTGACAAAACTTCGTTTGCTCCTCTAAAGTCTCCTTTCTTGGCATGAATATCAATTAAGATTGAGTAAATATATACGTCAGGAGGCTGACCATTATCGTTCATCATCTTCATTATACGCCGAGCTTCTATTGGAGAAGCAGCACAGGACATTACTGCTGCATATGTTCTATCCCCAAATACACTAGTTGGTATTCTAATCTCTGTGAGTAAGTGCCGCAATGCCTTCACAATTCCCAGCGGTCTAGATCGGTTGGAATTCCTGTCACGGTATGATCTTAAAAGCATGGAAATCTGTTTGTCAGTTGGTAAGGGCGGAGCCAGCGCATTCATATCCCCACCCTCTGTAGATTTCGCCAATTCCAGATGTGCATGAAATTCATCCATCATACTCAAAACTTTTGAGTGATGTTTGCCATACTGGTGCCCAAGGTAAACTGGTTTTGGAGTAGGCGATGCTGATAAATGTGCTGAATTCCCAAGCAAATCGTCGATTAGAGCATCACCAAAATCGTACTCCAACTCTTCAGGTGATGATTCAGATGGTATTTTTCCAAGGGCGCGGTCAATTAGATATTCCTTTTGGTCTCGAAAGTACTCTCTACGTGGGCCTGCTTTTGATCCAGGTTTGGAATGCCGACCTTCTTTTTGCTGGTACGTGTCTCGCATTCGTTTATGGTACTTTTTCCTTTGTTTCGGGGTTGGGCCTCTAGTTTTAAAGAATGCTTTATTACCATCTTTCCTACCCATATGGCGCTGTTGATCTAAAAGATGGAACTTCTCATTCGATAGGTGGAATGTGCTTAACGCAGATGCAGCACTTGGTTGCGATAAAGATGTGCCACTTTTTGACAGAACATGATGCGTTCTGTTCCTTGCGAACGAAATCAATTTATTTCGCTGTGCGTTGCCCTTCAAAGCACTTGACAGCATCATTGTCTGTTTCAAGGAAAGATTGATACTGTAAAGGTTGCTTTCACCGTTATGATAGAGTGGGGTCTTTTGCGAGCTTGTAGATTTGATTAATGATGAAACTAAAAGTAGTCAGTACAAAGTCGGATGGATGGCTACTGAGAAAATTATTTGTTTTCTTACTCACTCGTGCTAATTTATCCCTTACAAGAAGGGATTTAGAAGATTCAAGATATTTCTGCGCTTGAAACAAACCTCGTAAACAGGCCGACGACTGAGTCTAAAAGGAATGAAAATCAGAGATACTAGTACGATTGTAAAGTGATAGTAAGGTGCCTTGTACCAATCCAATGTACGTGTGGTGTAAATTCGTTGAGATGTGCAGCATCTACCCTGTCTTATTATCATTAGTGTGCTACGTGTACGTGTAGGTATTTCACAAATTCAAAATCTACGAGTATACTTGTACTTCGTCACGGGATTGGGAGTAATCAGAATTGTTGCTACTTGATTCCTAGAAATGATGTATCTCCTGCCAAGACTCTACTCTATTCATTTTATGTATGCTCAAAAATTATCTCTCTTCGCCATTCCACAAATTATGTATGACATAGGACAACACATATTTTCCATCCATTAGTGAGGCTGCGGCACATGACCATCAACATAAAAGTTTCTAGTTGCTACTGGCACTCTCACTTCGATTCCATCCATTGCTTCTGTTACGTGGACTTGACAACCTAGTCTAGAAGTTGCCGTCAATCCAAATGCCATGTCTGTAAGAAAATGAACAAAAATATAAGAGAATGTAAAAAACAATCTCTATTCTCAGTTGCATCATTCTAGATACTTCTTCAACAATCCATCATTGTCTATATACGCACCTAACATATCCTCCTCATCTTCACTGGCCTCTTCCAACGTATCAAACACCTCATCTTTTAAAACTACATGACATGTGGAGCATGCACAAACACCCTCGCA
>Ga0115005_10003709_pt1 | contig 12216 bp, 8 predicted proteins | sample ArcOceMetagenome_FD_87163 | JGI IMG/M metagenome (GOLD analysis project Ga0115005, IMG submission 87163) | Marine eukaryotic phytoplankton communities from Arctic Ocean - Arctic Ocean - Greenland ARC118M Metagenome | ecosystem: Environmental > Aquatic > Marine > Oceanic | place: Arctic Ocean...
GTTTGGGCTCTGGAGCACAGCAAATATCTTCTATATAGAAGATTTGTAATTGGTAAAAAGGGTATGGGAAAAGACGCAAGCGTCGGAAAATACGAAATTTAGGCGTGTTGCTAATTCTCGCGGCTATCTAAAAGGGAAAGCGCTGCAGCCTCATCCTAATTCCAGCATTCTCGATGCGAAGTACACAATAATGTTGGCAATACAGTACTACTATTCTTACTTGTTTCTCAGGTATGTGTACGGTGTATGGCAGCCCAAAAGACGCCTGTTAATCAAGGAAACCAGGAATGAGAAGTGTAACCGGGCATACAATATGCAAAAGATGACGTGCTAAGCACATATGGAAGGCAGTTTATTTTAATGCAAACATAGGGTGCTGGATGTCGATTCTGAAGAGGTGTTTTAAGTACTAATTTACTAGGTTTGCTGAAAAGTATAATGCACCCAAAAGCTTTTACAACTCATGAATTCTTGTTTACTCAAGGTTTGCAGCATAATTGACGAAGAGCTTTGAATAGCGATGGAGTATGGCTCTTTCAATAATAACTCGATCCTTCTCTACATCTTCATGGTACAGCAAATCATATATGAATAAGGTTGCTCATTCCGCAATCTTTTGCGCCTCTTGGTCATTATCTTCAATCCACTTCATCTTCTCTTCGACGTCGCTAAGACCACTCTTCAGTGATATATAGTGAATCCAAGGTTCTAAGATTTCTTCCATGGTATAGGATACTTTCGTCGCAGAATTAGCTTGGCTGTATTAGACAATGCTATATTGGCCTCATAGGAAGTGGCATTGTTTGAGAAGATGATTAGTTGTGTTCTCACTCCTTTTAAACATCTGAATCTTCTCAAAATGAAAGTATGGTAATTCATGCAAGAAGACTTTCTTGTTGATAATGGTGATGATGACAGTAATGATGATGCATCCTGTGTTGTTATCAACAATGGCGACAAGGAGACTGAAGAGCTGGTAGGAGAAGGTTCCTGCGAGGTTTTTCTGCCCGATGCTACTAGTACTTCTGATGACGAACAAGATGCTGCTTCAGGTGAAGATATCAACAGTGGCGATGGATGCAAGAGTACAGATTCATTATCAAATAGTTCTATCAATGATGAACATGTATAGTCAGCTGTTTTTAATTGAGGAATGAACACTATATGCGGGACACAGTTGTCTCTAGTATTGTATTAGTCTAGCTAGTAGTGTACATAAGCATTCTTTACTTTGAAACAAGGAACGCTTTCTTCTGTTGATAAATTTCACATAATAGGGCTTGTGGTGATGAAATCGTATTATTTTTATCACTTACTGTTAGTGGGTGTGTGTGTCTTCGTTTGAATAAGAAGTGGAAGGGGGACGTTTGCTACCTTCCCTTCTTTTGTCTACACGACGAGCGAAACGAACACTGCCATTCAGGTATTGTAAAAAAAGAAAATGGACGAACAGTTCTAACTTTTAACCAACCTTTTGCTACAAAGTGAAGTCAATAAATTGATCCATTATAACTCCGAATTACAGAGAGGGGGGTATTGGCCTTCAGAATTGAACTGAACTATATCCTGAGATATAAGGAGCAACATAACACACAGGTTTGGGCTGCCCTCCTCTACCACATACTGCACAGTGCCAAATGGCTTCCATCCCCTTGAACTTGGTTTTCGCTTTGAGTTTTTGTTGTTTCAACTCTTCATGTGCTTTTCTCCAATCGTCGATGAAAGATCGAGCAGTATCCTCTGAGATGCCAAGTTTATCAATTAATTTTTGAATCACTTCTTTATCAAATTGGTTTGAGCTCAATATCTTTTGTATTCCTTCCTCTGTATGGAGGTTCAAGGCCTCTAAGATGTCTTGAAGCTTAGTCGTGTACCTTATCTTCAAGGATCTGAATGGATTTTCTTCTTTGGTTCTCCCTTCGTCTTCCTCCTCCTCTTCTGTTCCATCCTGCTGATTATCCTCTTCTTCAATCTCGATAACTTCTTCTAATGCCAGGTCCAAATCTGGTTGATTTGCTGAAGATGAATCGGTTTGTTGGTTGGGAAAGTCAAGAGTGACACATGATTTACCATTCTTCTGTGGCTGGCGCGAGAGGAGTAAAGAATTGACTGCCTTTCGTACGTCTCCAAGGACCACAGCAGTAGTTCGACTTGAACTGCGTTTCGCAAGCTCGGCATAAGTTCTATCGGAAACGGTATCTACGTCACGACCGTTGGCAAAATCCTTGCTCTCGGCTAGCTTTCTTGCAAGCGATAACAACTCGTCGGACTCGGCATCTTGCGCAGTTAGAGGGATTTTCTTCTTTTGTAACTTCAATATGATGAGGTCACGAGTAGCCTCAACGGATAGATCGTCAAAGATAAGGCGTTCGGTGAATCTCGACTTCAAGCCGGGATTTACTTTGAGCATTTCGTCCATGTCGGTGTCATATCCAGCAAGAAGGACTAGGAGTTTTCCTTTGTATTCCGTGTCTGTTAACTTGGCACAAAGCTCATCAACGGCTTCAGTCATGAATGTACCGCCGCGATTTGGGTTGAGCTGATAAGCTTCGTCTATAAACAAAACGCCACCTCGGCTCTTTTCCAATATGTCCATAGTTTTCTTGGCTGCTTGACCGACAAAACCAGTGATGAGGTCCTTGGGAGAAACTTCGTGCACCTCGTCGTCTGGAAGAAGGCCGAGCATTTTGAACATTTTCCCCATCAGTCTTGCCACTGTCGTCTTCCCCGTTCCTGTAGAAAAGGAGTTGGCATTGAAATTGTCAATTCAACAATTTAAAAAGGAATGACCATGTGCATCTATCTTGTCATGACGTACCTGGATTTCCAAGAAAGAGATAATTGAAGCTGACAGAGTCTGCTGGGTTTTCACCCCTGCCTTTGGCGAACTTGATGATTGACTTCAACTCTTCCAACTGCGTCGTTACACTATCCATTCCAATTAGGTCTGCAAACAGACCTCCAAGTGAAGCTTCGTCCAATCCAGTATTATATAATGCAAAGTCTTCAAGTCCCAATGTGTCTGGTATTCCTTCCCTCTTTTGTAATCTCTCTTTAGCCTGTGAGAGTAGAGAATCCACAGCCCCACCGTTGCCAAAGTTTGGTCTAGCACGAGCACGAGCAAGGCTGCGCACTGCTTGTTTTGCCACAGAAAGAGGGATTTCCAATCCACTATTTCTCGCTTTAGCACGTAGAATTTTCAGCAAAGATGCGTCATCGTAATCGGGGAACTCGTAAGCTTGTTCCAACTGGAACCGGCGCGACAATCCAGGATTAACATTCTTGAACATTTCTTCCATTTCCTTACGATAACCAAGCATCACTACTGCGCGATCATCTCCAGGTCGCGCTTGAATTTGTTCGACCAATGTATCAATGACAGCAGTACCATATGGATCAGAAGTGCCACTAAATCCATTGCTCGTGCACAACGCGTACGCTTCGTCTATCACCAAAACATTTCCTTCAGCAGCACGTAAAATGTCTCTGGTATTCTTTTCGGAGGAACCAAGTACACTGCCTTTAAAGTCAGAAGGGTTCTTGACCAATACTTCTCCTTTTGACAGCAATCCCATATCTGCAAGTAACCGGCCATACATTGTTGCTACCGTCGTCTTCCCTGTGGTCCAAACCAGTGAGCGCAATGTAAACTAAGAGGGAAAGTAAATGGTGAATCCAAATTCCACTTACCTGTCCCAGGATTGCCCAGAAAGACCCGATTCAAAATTATTTCCAACACAGGCTTTTCGGCCTCTTCCCGGCGGTTGTTACTAGAAACTAATGTGATCAAGCTTTCTATTTGTTCCTTCACTGGAAGAAGACCCTCCATTTTTTGTAATTCAAGGTAAGCGTCACTTGCCCTTAATTGCATTTCGTTCAACGAAGGACCGAGAAGGTCTTCCTTGGTAAAGAGAAAGTCGTCTACTTGCTTTCCTCGTTTGAACTCAGCTGTGATTCTTCTTGCCTGTCTCTCTCGAACGGTATCAAACAATGTGCGAACAGTCCGAGCATTTCCGAACTCGGGCCGATTTGATTGCCTTTCAATTCTGCGCATAGCGATACGAAGATACTTTTCGTCCTTAACGACGAACGGCGTCTGACGCAGCACCTTTTTACTCTTTGATTGCACGTCAGATTCTGGAGAGCCAGGGTAATGAGTTTGTTTGGCACCATTGCTAGAAGACCATAAGGTACCGTCGTGATACCATAGTAGGTCAAGTCTAGTCAATGGATTGCCGGAACTTCCAATATCATCTGGGTGATAACCAGCTGAACTCCCATACTCATCAACCCACATGCCAGTGTTGTTTCGATCGCAGGTCCATTTAGTTCCAAACTTGTCAGTGCAGGTATCTCCATGAGCACTATCATATGCTGTTCTCTTGTACCCGGCACCACTTGGTTGATATCTGGAGCGTGTAGAAATATTACTTGATGTCGACTTCTGCTTGCTTGATGCTTTGGGTTTGTCTCTGTAGTTCATCAGTCCGTGAAAAATGGACTGCATTTCTGATGCAGTGTAATCAGTAAATGTGAAGACTGTTCATAACCACGGCAAGAAAAGAATTTATTAGTTGAAGAAAATATATGACGTCCAATTGAAAGAAATCCTCACGCCATACATACCTTGGGGGAATCTGGACGGTAATCCTACATTGTGTTCAAACAGTTTCTCCATTTCCTTCGGATACCCCGCAAATATCCAAACCAGTTTCCCATATTCTCCATCTAGAGCTTCTGCGAGTGGCAAAATGTAATCAAGGATTCTTTCTCCAGCCTTCTCGTTGCAAAGTTGGTATGCCTCATCGATAAATATAACGCCGCCGCCTTTGTCTTTGATTTTCTCGAGCATCTCTTCTAAGTGAGAAACTCCTTTGTTGATCAATGTCGCTGCAGAGATATCGAATGTCATAGATTCTCCTGGTAGGACGTGTAATTCCTGAAGGAATGTAGAATAATGTCGAGCTATAGTTGTCTTGCCTGTGCCTGGATTGCCTTCAAATCTTACGTTGTAGGAAGATGCTCCGACATCTCTTTGCCGCTGAGCAACAATGATGCGATTGTATTGGTCGACCAACGCACGCTTGATCTCCAGCAGGCCGGTCAGCTTCATAACTTCATCGGTCACTACAGCTGGTGCATTCTTATCACGTTTGCAAATTCCTTTCCATTCTTTTTGAATATTTTCCTCCTCGATTTCCTTCGAAGACAGTTGTGATGCAGTATGGGAGCGCAGCTGCTTTCGTCCCTCCTCAATAACGACCGCAGCACGTTGCCTTCCAATCTCCAGCACGCTGTTTGCAACAAGAAATTCCCCTGTATATGTATACGCCAAGAAACGGACAGCTCTCTCCTTTGCTACCAAAGGATATTCGCTCGATAGACTGACGAAAGATGCCCAACAATGGATAGCGCCTTCAAATGACGTGGGTGTTTCAATTGGAGTTGACACCAAGTTCTCCAATTTTTCACTGGAGGGATCAAGCAAATCATGGATAAGGTATCGAAACGCCATCAATGCTTCCTTCTCCTGTTTTGACCATTTTGATTTGACGCAGTTGTCAATCAAGTCATCAGCTTCCAAGAATTTCTTCGCTTCAAACCTATGAAGGGCGTCGATAAAATCTGCATTTCTTACTAGGACAGAAGTACCCGAAGACAAATGCGATTCATTGGAATTATTTTCCTTCACTTTCATCGGCTTACTCGATGTAACACTCCGATTGTCTACAACATCGGGTCGGAGGCAAGGTTCTACGGAAGCATTGCCATCATCTTTGATGCGCTTCAGCTGAATTCCAGCATCTTCATCCGGCGGTGTCCCGGTGAGATCTACTCTTGGCTTCTTGTCGGTTTCCATCTTCTTCCCCACATTCTCAGCCTCAAACAATCCTTTCCTTCCTTCGTCGTCACTGGACTCTGTATTGGCTCCATCTATATCATAATCATTTGATCGTATATCCGCCAAAAGAATACAGTGATGCTCCTCACAGGTATCACGAAGGGACTCATCAGCTTTCGGTTGAGTGCTTCTTGCGGAAAGTTCCTTCTCGACGAGCAGGTGTTCTCGTTTCATCATGTCGAGTTTCGATGCCATTTCTTGGCTCTTTATCTTCATGGAGAGTTGGGCTTTGCTTTCAAGCAAAAGCTGTTCTTGCTCAAGCATACATGTTTCCTCCTGTTGTGCCAATTCTCGAGCATCTTCCTCAAGCTTGTCTAGCTTCTTACAAGTTTTGCAAATCTTAGGTCTCCCTTTCTTGCAAACTCCAAGTACCGAGTGCCCTCGAGGACATTGCCATTTCATCAACTCGTTGCAAATCACATCCGAATGGCATTTCCGTAGCTGTTTATGCCCATTTGAACACACATCTTCAACAAGTTCTTCACAATTCACCAGGGAATGCACATGCTGTACGTTGCTATGACAATGTTTCGGACATTGGTGATTGCAATCAAGCATCAGAGGACATCTCTGTGTACAACCACCATCGGGGACTAATGTAGTAAAGTCCGACGGAGCTCGAATCTTTTGCAATGTCTTGTGTTTTTGACAAACAGCAGGGAAATTATCCAAGTACTGATCATTTCGCTCAAGAACGACCTTTAGATTCGACCATAACTCACGTCCTTGTGCCGATGAACATTCGGACAGGAACTTCAGATTACCAACAACGTACCTTCGAACAGAGATAGAACAAGAGATTAATTGAAGAAGTTTTAAAAATAGGGGAAACAAAATACACATTTTCAACTTACATTCCCTCTCGCGCACGGGAAAACATAACATTGACCCTTTCTTCAGAGGATAGGAATCCTATCCTACCGTCCCTCGAATTAGATCTAACGAGGCTCACAATAATAATATCCGATTCTTCTCCCTGAAAATTATCCACAGTAGCAATGCGGATTTTCTGGTTACTTTGAGTAGCAGAGCCATCTGTCAGATCATCTGACTGAGCCATGTCATTAAAGTCATTATCGCTCAAGAATGAACCAATGTTTGACTGCTCAAGTTTATTCCGGATTAGTGACAATTGACCGAGATATGGTGTTAATATAGTCACTTGTTCTGCTGAATACTGTCCTTGTTGAATAATATATTTGGCGATCGCGACAACCATGTCCACTTCAAAACTGTTGATCTTAGTTTCCATCCCAAGAGCAGCGGTCGCCTCATCCTGTTGTTCTGGATGGCAGTGATCAACAAAGACAACATCTTTCCCAACACCAACGACGTGTTTTCTTCCTTTTGTATGTTCGTGGTCTTCAAGCTCGTCATACAAAGCCATTCCTCGAATCAAGCTGGATATTTCAGGCCGCATACGGTGTTGAACAGTCAAAGGGATAACTGGAATTTCAGTCTCTGACGCAATAACCAACCTCTCAAAAAGGCTCACATTCAAATCAAAACCATTTCTCGATTCCTTTTGTAAACGGTAGTTATCAATCTTCGGTCTGAGTTGTTTATGGTCACCAATCATAACGAGCTGCTCACAGAAATTCCCAAGGTTAGCCAGAACATGAGACTCGAGAATCTCACCAGCCTCCTCCACTATCACAACAGTCGGATTGATCAACCCTTGGTATTTCGCTGCAGTTACAGTGGTGCAACCAATGATTGTAGCTGATTCAAGAACTCGCAAATCGTTCCCTCGCCTCAAAGCTCGTAGCGCTTCTGTATTCTTCTGCAAGCTCTCCATTGTCGACTGCAACAAATCAAGCTGTGGCTGAAGCCACTCTTGGGTCCACTTTTCAACTGTCAGGGTTCGTTCATTCCGAGACAATGTCCATATACCTGTTGGTTTCTCATTCTCCTCTTGAAAAATCCCTCGACCTTGTCCCAAATTCCAACGTTCCCACAAGTAATTGCTTTTCATCGTTTTGCCGTCTCTCCCCATCAAACGAAAGCCGTTTGGATCCAATGCTTCTGGAATGACAAGCTGATCGCACTCTTCCCAGTAATTATCTTCTAGCCATTCCCTTACTCTTTTCCACCACGAGTCAGATTTACTCCACGTGGAGTGTTCCGTGATATTGTTTAGTAACTCCTTCAAGCGGGACTCCAACTTTTCCGACTCTCGTTTAATCGCTCCATAGGCGGCTCTTTCTACCCTGCCGAATTTCGTATCAACAGAGCTTTCAACTTCTCCAAGGCACCTCGCTTTAATCTTTGGATCAATCTTGGGTGAGGAGCCAAGGCGAATAAAGAGTTCTTTGGGTACTCCTGCCTTGATCAGATCCAAGAGGAAACTATCAAGAGCATGATTAGTATAACATAGGCACAAGATCCGGAGTGGACGACCTTTAGACGGCGATTTCGAGTTTAGTTCCAGCATTGCTTTAACAGCTTGAACTCCAATATAGGTTTTACCAGTACCCTTTTATAAATATTAAATGCAGCGATGTAAGCACATAGGATAGGAAGTCACAAGAAATAAATGTCTGATATTATGTTCCGATGGAAACATATCTGAGAGAATGGAAGTGAAACTTACCGGTGGACCTTGCACCAATACTGTATTGGATTTGAGAATTTCTTCTAATGCACGTTTTTGTGATTGATCACTTGCAACTGATTCCTGAAGTTCAAGACTGAGATCGTTGAACGCTTTTCCACCATGGGCAATAGAGGAGGGGCAAATCGGCTGCTTCAGATGGATTAACTGGTCATGCATGGGGACTTGATCCATTCTAACCAGAGCTTTCAAGATTGGCTCAAGTGAAAACATTCCTGCTGAAGCATTAAATAGTGCCCCTGTACGTCCTACCATTGACACACCTTCTTTCCTGTCTTTCAAATTTTGCAGTAAAGGTGAAATCGCCTTCATACTATCTGGAGTAAGGTTGACACCCACCTCAAGAACTCGCTTGAACTTCCCAGGTACATTGCCCTTAATCTTGACCACCTTCATGGGGCTCTTCCTTTCGACGATGGTTCCAACAGCGGAAATTAGAATATCACGGTTTCGGGATTTGGAATGAGATGAGTTTTCAGAGGCATCGTGCACAAGAAGTACCAGTGTTCCTTTCTGAAGGATCCGTGCACCTGGTCCATCATCGAAAAACTTGGATGCCTCTGCGTTCTTCATAGATTTGATCCGTTGTTCAAGCCTATATGGAATAGACACGCGAATCACCACATGCGGTTCGGGCTTCATACCAAAATCTACGATATGTGGATCTGGCAGCATACGCCTGCGTTGCTTAGTAGCCATGGAAAACTCTGCTTTCAGCTCCTCTTTCACAGTGCCAATCAGATCTTCGCGCATTAGACGAAATTGTCTATCCAGGGCAATAGCTTGAGTATTTTCTAGATAAGTTGAACCGAAAGCTGGAGGCAAGTAGGCGCTCTCAGTACACTGTAATTCACTGACCGTTGGAACGATAGAAATAGCTCGGAAGCATTCTTTGTCATTGTCGTGATCCCGAGACCCGGGAGGCCGCATCATCCTTTGTGCTGCCTCGAGTGATGCAACGCCCTGCGCACCGTCACCTTCTCCTCCCAGCACTTCACCACCTAATTTATTGTCTACAAACCCATGAAAGACAACGTCTAGCTGGTTTGAAAGCAGAGGGAAACCTACTTGCTTACTTGTCTTGAAAAATCTGATCTGCTCGCGAACTAGCGTATCCTCTAGCACTTCTTCATTACCACTCTTCCCAAGTTGGAGAAGAAACCACGCAATTGCAGAATGATCCTTTGGCCCTTGAAGTCTTCCGGTCGTTAGCTGCTCAGTTAAACCACGCATAAAGTCTGTAGCTTCATATAGGGACTTAAAGCAACGTAGAGTCCTCTCCTTGTACACCCCTTGCATTAGACCCTCTTCACCCATGGCTGCTAGGAGTTTCATTGGTTCAGAATTATCAGGATAAAGCAAATTAGTTGCTTTTTGCAGAACAGTCTCCATTCGCTCTTCAAAATGCAACACCAGCTTTGTACTTTCTTCGTAGTCTCTGGAAAGGATTCTAAAGAATTGCTGAGCATCGCGCATGTTAGTGAGCTTCTTTTCACCACTCTTCAACTTATCAATATAGGATTGATACCGAGGTTTTGTAGACTGATCTGAGCTACTCCTCGTCTTCTGCTCAGATTGATGCCATATAAACTTGTCCGAATCCCTGCGGCCACCACCACCACCTCCTCCTCCCCCTCCGCGGCCACCACCACCACCTCCTCCTTTCCCAGCGCCTTTTCCACGCCCTTGTTCACTCACTCCATTATCTCCCCCGCTACGTTTTTCGTCGCCACCATCGGCACGACCCTGGTTTCCTCTCCTTTTCTTTCCCTTTCCCATTTTGAGACCTGGATCAAGGTGAAAGAAATGTATAAAATCTGTTAGATGCAAAGTTCTGCACGTTATCAGGACCTGGAGATAAATAATGTCTCACAACGTCAATGAGAGTCAAACGATTTGTCTGTTTCCAAAATAATAAAATCGTTGATTTGTTGGATTTAAAATGTATCGTTGCAGCTCATGCAAGAATCAAATGAAAAATATGGACTGATTTCATTCTCAATGGTCAACACATCTGCTTTCCACGGTTCGACGTCTAATTTAGTTCCCTTTGCTGTGATTAGAATTGATGGAATCACAGTTTAGAATTGACGGAATCAGACACGATAAATGATTCGTTTCGACCTTGACAATCATAACATCATTTACAGTTCAGACCAACTTCACATAGTGAAACGTCGGTTAAAGGTAATATACTTCATCTTCCCAAGCCTTTCCAACTAGCAATAATAATATTCCAGGTAATAAAAAATCAGTCTTGAGAGTGCCAAGTTAAGTTCTATTGTCCACTAAAACCAACAAAATGCGGGTGAGCCTTTCTGCAAGGGACTTCTCAAATGACGCTGATCACCATTTGCTGACTATATGACTCATTGCACTGAATGAAATATAAATCGCTCAAATCGTATCCTATAACTATGATACAGATATCTCTAGTAAGCGCTCGCGCCTGTACGAAGCCAAAATTACTTCTTGTTGGCTTTCAAGTAATCCTTGAACTTCTGCGACCAATCGGGATGCCATCTCGACAGAGGGGCGCGATTCTTGGTGATATCCTCCTAAGCATTATTCAATATGCGTTGGTGTAAGAAGATGAAAAACGAGACAACAAAAATTCCACACAGGGTCATATTCATATATCAATACATTGAATATGCACTTTCACGTTTACCTACCATTGCCCAGGTCATTCTAAGATTATCCGTGTCCCTGTCTACATCGTTGTCCGGACAAAGGATGTAAAACCTCCCCATGTCCAATTCCTTCATCATGAAATCAATTACCTGTGAGGGCATCCACGCATCCTCCGCCGGTTTATCTTCGTGGAAAAATACACTCTCCTTGTCAAACTCCTTGTTTTCCAGCAGTGCCCTGGCTCTCATCTCTTTCAAATGTATAGACGTATTGACCCATCCCGGGATCAACAACGCCGCATATAACTTTCCACCATTGTTCATCCTCTCCTTCATCAGTTCATGTTCCAAGCCCTCTGTCCAAGTCTTCAATGCCGCCTTGCTCACATTATAGGTCAAATTGCCTGGCGGAGCCGTAATACCCTGCTTACTACCAGTGTTGACAATGAGCCCGTCCATACCCTTTTCTTGCATAATCGGAACAAATGCTTGACATCCATGAATGGGTCCAAGTGTATTAACATCAAATACTTTATGAAAGGTATCCATACTGGTTGAAATTCCACCACCACCGAGTTGGACAGCAGCGTTGTTCATCAAGTAATGCACTGATTTCGTACTCTTGTGATTGAATATTGTCTTTGCCACGCTCTTGACTTGGTCTTCTTGCGCAATGTTGCAAATGACTGGTTCAATCACTTGGGACTCGGAAATGGATTGGGACTTTGCTTTTACAACGGCGGCGGGAAGGTCTTTTTCGTCAATGTCAAGAAGCCATACATGCATTCCGTAGGAGGCGCATTTTACGGCGCAAGCTTGACCGATTCCGCTGCTCGCTCCGGTTATCACTGCTGTATTTCCTTGAGCAAATATGCGAGATGTATTCATGTTCTTTGTTTCTGGTTCGGTGATAGGTGATAGTGTGTTGTGTGTTGTGTTCGGAAGAAAGCTTGAAGGCATTCTTTGACGATTTTGTTGACATGAAACCTCTTTTATTTAATAAAATTAGTTGTTGCCTAGTTAGTAAGTATCAAAACTTTCCAAATAACGGCACTTACGGCTAAAAC
>Ga0115005_10003712_pt1 | contig 12205 bp, 14 predicted proteins | sample ArcOceMetagenome_FD_87163 | JGI IMG/M metagenome (GOLD analysis project Ga0115005, IMG submission 87163) | Marine eukaryotic phytoplankton communities from Arctic Ocean - Arctic Ocean - Greenland ARC118M Metagenome | ecosystem: Environmental > Aquatic > Marine > Oceanic | place: Arctic Ocean...
ATGGTGAATGGCTAGACGAACTAACCTATGGCACTGACAACACTTGGGGCCAAATGCGTAAACTTCGCGTACAGCCACACGTTGAAGTTGCTGTTGTTAGTGAGCCTACTATCGCTGATTCCCTTGAGTTTATCGAAGAGGCTAGAGAAACAGGCTCAGCGATCAACATTAAAGCGCTTGGTATCGATGCTAATACCTATTCAGACGCGCAAGCAATTGATCGTATCGGCGCTCAGTCACTGTCTAATTGGATTCAGGATAACACGCAAATGAAGCTGTTTGATTCGATGGGAGTTGATGATTCCACTGCTATATTTGTTGAGCCTAGACGAGTTCGAAAAGCAGCCTGAAAGTCTCCTAGAAATCGCTAAATAAAACAAATTAAAGCCTCTTTTTAGAGGCTTTATTATTGACTTTTGTGAATTTAATCATTATAATAGTATACATAAATTGATGAACAGGTATTGAAAAATGATTAACTTTGAATTTGGCAAATTACGCTCTGACTATGTTTTTATTACTAAAATAACGCCACAGTACATTTATGTAGTTTTTGATCGAAATATGGAAATCTACGGGCAGGGTGAAGAGGGTACTCATTTTAAACATAGTATTAAAAAAGTGCCTATTCATCGCAGTGTTTATTCTCGTTTTAGTAAATTAAATCCATTACGTGAGTTCTCAAAGCCTCGCTTAACTAGCATTAATTTGTATGGTGAGGATATTATTTCTATTGAATTGCAGCAGTATGACTATGTGTCCCGTGGCTTTTCAGATGCTAAAAGTTGGGCTAGTGTATTTGATCAAAGTATTCCAAAAATTGAAAAACGAATCAGCTTTTACCTTAACAAAGGCCATGAAGTCTACATTAATGGCGAAAGTATTTTTTGGATTAATAAAACACACAATGAAGATAACCCTTCTCACCTTAAATTAAACAAAGAGGGTTCCCTGCGTCTTTACTACGCGCAAGCGATAAAACTTTTCCGTATTGGCGCACTAAGATTAGATTTAGTAGCACTATTGCAGGAGCAGCACACCAGTTCACAAAAAACTGACTCTGAAACAGCGTTAGATGAAAGCAATCAAATTGGGCAAGGCCAATTAACCATACCTGTACTAAATGTAAAAATTATGGCGTTTGTACCTAATCCAACTGCACCCGTAGAAGATCAAATTATTTCTTTTTCACCAATATTAGAAAGTAAAAAAGTTCGCACTTCTGGTGGAATGATTACAGTTAATCACGAGGAAAGAGCCGCCTACGCCCTTGGTAGTGTCGATTCTCCTGTTTTGGCAAATGTTGATTTTGCATTACATTCAGCTAAAATGGTGGGTAAACTTTATGGTAATGAAGCCATGGAGTTTTTAGATATACCTACTATTTTAAAAACAGCTGACGTGGTTAACCTAAAGCGTTTAAGCAAGGCCAGCCGAAAAAATATGCCGATCAATAGAACCGCCTTTGATTGCATTGCTTGGCTTTTAGGCTACATTTACCGCGAAAAAAACATGATGAACCTACAATCCTTAAATCGCGCTTTTCGCTACACCATGAGCAATGGCTTTATCCGTCAAAGTGACATTGATTTTGCAAAGGACTTAACAACCGCTAACGGAAGTGAAAAAGTCATTCGCTTACGCACAGATCGTGTTAATAAGACACTCGAAACGCTTAACACAAAAGATTTAACTATTTTTCAAAAGATGGAATTACTTAAAAAAGAGCGAATTATATTAAGCCAAGAAGAAAGCGAAGAATTTGAAAAAATACTTGAAAATAACGCAGCTTAATCGTTATTGTTATTGACAAATAAGTTACAGAAATGTATAATAAACGCATACCAATCAGGAGATAGACCATGAGCTTTAATATTATTCGAAACGCAAAAGTATCCGCAACCATCGGTGGAACCAATCAATACGGTATTCCTTTTTTAGAGATAGAAATAGAAGGTCAGTTTCGTCACTCTTTTTCTGCTGATTCTAAGGAGTCAGCGCTTTTAACACAAATGGATTTACACTTAATTTCAACCATTTTTAGTGGTGGAACTTACGTTTTTTATAATGACGTTATGCGTGATTATCGGCGCGGTGATTACAAGGGTTTCATTCATACTGATGAAGCGATTGACCATCTTTCTAACATTATCGGCGTTACAGAAATTGCGCCCAAAAGCAATGCCGTTAGTAGCGTCTTTAATCGTGTTAACGCTGTCACAAACAATAACTTAATGATGGGCGGTGAGTGGGATAAATTCGATCTTGATATTTCAAGTCTTGGTGATGGTGGTTCATTCACTAATCGACTCATGTTTAAGTATTCTGTGTTTTCAAAGAATATTCGCACATCACTTGAAGTGGAGCGCTTAATTTGCACTAATGGCATGGTTGGATTGGCCGATTTTCTAACGTATGAAGTGCCTGTTATATCAGGTTGGGAAGATAATCTTAATGTTGCGGCTAACAAGATCAAGCCTGAAATATCAGAAGTGATGCGTCAGCGCTATATTGCAATGTCCGAAGATCGTGCCACATTAAGCGAAGCAATGGCCGCTAACGCGCTTATTGATACACGCTTTTCATCTACATCAAGCGTTGAAGAAGTTGAACGCTTACGCATTATGCTTGGCTTAACGGACGTTCAGGCTCATATGGGTCGATATTACAAAGAAGATGCTTTTAATGCCCGTAAATCAAAATTTATTGCATCTGACTTAACCCAGTTTGATGTTTATAACATTCTTACAGAAGCCTCGAGTCATACACAGGGCACTCCTGAAAGTGATATGGCGATACAGCGCTTAGCTAATAAGATGATGTTTGATGGTGCTAATCGAGAAGTTAATATTATTCCCACCATTCCTGAGTCTATTCACAGCGACCCAAATAGAGCGTTTTTTGGAACAGCCGCTTAATTCTCTAAATAAAGTAAGCAAAAGCCCTCTTTATGTGGGCTTTTTTATTGACATACAGGTAATTTAATGGTATCATATAGGCTGTTAAAGGAGATCGAAAAATGAACACAATTACTGAGCTTTACGACAAATTAACCACTGGCATTGTCGCTTTTAAAGAATTTGATAGTGAAAGCAATGGCCACAAATACCGCTACGCTACGCTAAATGCTGACTATATTAAAGCCATTGGCGTTGATGCCATGAGTCACGGAGCAGTACTTGGCTTGTCAGAGCTCAACCTCAGGCCAGATGATAATATTGAAGGGTTCAATGTTGTTGATGTTGTAAACAACGATGTTTTTCTATTAAAACCTCACTACTTTACAGGTGTTTGCCAGCATGTCGCATACACTAGAACACCTGACTACGTTAATTATCCAGAAGCCTTGATTTCACTGGGTCAACGTAAAAGCCATGGTCATTGTGAAGAAGATCAGGAAGTGGTAGTTCTCAAACATTATGGCAGACAATATGCAGATAACGAATTTGACTTAGCCAATTGCAAACATATCGATATTGTCATTGAAAATGCAAACACGAATACCCCTATCGCGTTTAAACAAATGGCGATTATCCAGAAGAATACTGACAAAGGTTTTGTTGAAAATTTTTTTATTATCAACGAATACAATGAAGCGATTGAATTATCAATGCCACAAGCGGCTATCCATGCCATGTTCGAGGGACACTCCGTTGCTGCGCTAACGAGCGATAAAGGCCCTGATCAAGCTCCTGTAAGGCTTTGTATGTACGTTAAGGATAATGTAATGGCAGAACACGCTGAGCGCTTTAACGCTGCCCAGGCATTCACTCAGGACGATATGGAGCGTGTTTTAAACAATGCGGCACCTGAAAACGATGTTCTTGCTGAAATGTTAGAGCAAAATGAGTATACAGCGATTGTTTTTGCAGAGCGAAAAGGGTTTATGCAAGTTAGCCAAACCGATGGTATTCGCTTTATTGCCGAAACCCATGAAGCCGACTTGGGCAATTTCCCAACCTTCGGGCAGGACGTTGTTATGCCAGCGGTAGGTCTTTTCGTTAGAGATGAAAAAGGTCAATACGATTGGGAATTTTACTTAACACAGCCACAACAAGATTTGGCGGCATAGGAGATCATTATGAGTATTGCATTTATTCAGTTTCTGACAGAAAAAGACGACCAAGGTCATTTATCAGTTAACGCAGAATACATTCCACCCGATGAAACTGACGGCATCATTGATCGCTGGGGCAAACAGGCTATGCTTTATGTGCATCAAGCCAGTGAGGTTTTTGACAAGCTTAACATTGATTCCAGTTTATGGATGATCGACAAAGGCTGTAAAATCCAAATTGAAGATCACGCAGAATGCCTTGAAGAGTGTTTTGACGATGATGAAGATGAGATTATTGGCTATATGGCTAGCATTACACATGAAGATAGAATGAGGATTAAAGCCTCAATTAAATACAACGACATTAATGTTATTGGTTCACTAGCCACACCATCGGCTCAATTTGCTGGCATTGTTGCAGAGGCGATTGCCCATAAAATTGGGCAAGTTGCCGTTTAACAAAAAAACGCCCCATGTAATGGGGCGTTAAAAACACTCAAATACAGAGAGAGATATGCTAAATTTACAAAACATGGCGATTTTTACAACGTGCATGCTGGGAATAGTGTTTCTATTCTGGCGCGATCCACTCGCGTTAATGTTTCCTACGTGCATGCTGGGAATAGTGTTTCTATTAACTATAACAGCTCTAAAAATGGGTTTATTTGGGGAAGTACAAGATCAGGATAAAAATGAGATTGATTTAGTGGAGGCTACTGATTCATTAAACGCTAAAAATAGGCGCATTGCAGAGCTTAAAGAAGTGTTAAAACTAGCTAGAGAAGATCTACTAATGCGAGCGGAAGAAGATAGCAATGGGCTCAAGGTTGTCGGAATTAGTTCCTCAATATGGACTCAGTTAAACGAAGAGCTAAAAAAGTAAGACTATGCAAGCTGAATTATATCGTTTATAAGACGAGTTCACTAATGGAGCAAGTAATGGAATTGATCACAAATAACCAGCTGGCGTTAGTTTTTTGCCTATTTATCAGCGTGGCTTTAAATATATGGCTTTTATTAAAATTAAAAACTGCTAAAAAGAATGCCCCAACCCTGCTTGATATTTCTGCACAAACAGTAAAGTGCCAGACATGCAAGCAAGACGCCGAAGCCTTTGACTTTTTCGTCATAAATAAAAAAGGCTAAAGGAGCAAGAAAATAGTATTTTTAGTGACGCTTGTTGCAGCATTTTTTTCTAATTTTAATTGAAAATAGAATTGACATAAGTGTCTATTTTCCGTATTATTAACTTAATTAATTAGTGACATACAAAAAGGATAATGGCATACGAATATAATTACATGTTTTGTTATTCAGACATGAAAACTTAGGGCCGAATATAGGAGTGTTTAGTGTGTTAAGAGTTATAGAAGAAGGTGTTGTAGTAGAGGTAAAATACTTCGTGTTCCCAGGAGGTGAGGTCCACCTTAATTATATATCAAATCGGCCAACATCAAGTAAAGTAGCTGTACAAGCCTCAATAAAAAGTTCGAATGACCTTATGGCCCTGATGTTGCTAAGTGACACACTACAAAGACAAGAAAAGTCTATTACACTAGAACTTGATTATCTCCCTTATGCACGTCAAGACAGAGTATGTACTAAAGGTGATCCATTTTCCTTGCGGGTATTAGCTAGTATGCTAAATTCCTGTAAATTTACTGAAGTTGTAGTTAGTGATCCTCACAGTAATGTGTCAAAGCAATTAGTGGACCGTATGTCAGCTATCCCCCAGTTGGAATGCTTACCAAAAGAAGTTAAACGGATAGCCATGGAAGCAACTTTGGTATCACCCGATAAAGGGGCCACACTAAAGACTCTAGCTATTGCTAATATGTTTAATAGCCCATCTGTGTCACAAGCGCACAAAGTCCGTGACCCTAAGACAGGGAATATCACAGCAACTACAACAGATCATGGAGACTACTTCGGTCAGACTTGTCTGATTATTGATGACATTTGCGACGGTGGTCGCACTTTCATTGAACTAGCGAAGGTCTTGAAGGAACGAAACGCAGGTAAGGTAATCTTACATGTAACACATGGTATTTTTAGTAAAGGTAAAGAACCCTTACTGGAGCATATCGATGAAATCTATGCAACTTACGACTGGACGAAACAATTATGAGACTAAACCCATTGACAGCTATCGACTTTTACAAAGCTGACCACATTTCGCAGTACCCTGATGGAACAGAGTATGTTTATTCAAACTTCACACCACGTTCAGACAAGCTAACTAACCTAGGTAAAGACTTTGACGGAAAGGTTGTATTCTTCGGCCTTCAAGGATTTATAAAGTGGTTCTTAATCGATCTATGGAACGATGAATTCTTTAGTAAACCTAAGTACGAAGTTGTAGCTAAATATAAACGTCGAATGGACAATTCTTTAGGGCCAGGGGCTGTAGACGTGTCTCACATTGAGAGGCTGCATGACTTAGGATACCTACCACTAGAGATTAAAGCCTTACCAGAAGGCTCCCTAGTTCCTATGCAAGTTCCTGTACTGACATTAGTTAACACCGACACCAAGTTCTCTTGGTTGGTAAACTACCTGGAATCTGTTATGTCTGCTGAGCTTTGGAAGTCTTGTGTAACAGCAACAACTGCTTACGAATACAAGAAAATCCTTACAAAAGCTGCTATCGAAACTGGAGCACCTCTAGACTTTGTACCATTACAAGGTCATGACTTTGCTTTGCGTGGGGCTGGTGGTGTGTATGACGCAGCAAATAACCAATCAGGTCACTTACTATCCTTTATCGGAACAGACACAGTACCAGCCATTGACTACTTAGAAGACTACTATGGCGCTGACTCAGACAAGGAAATCATAGGCGTAAGTGTTCCAGCCACAGAGCATTCCGTGATGTGTATGGGTGGTATGGAAGATGAGATTGGTACTTTTGAACGTCTAATCTGTGAACTTTACCCTACAGGCATAGTGTCTATTGTGTCAGATACTTGGGATTTCTGGAAAGTAATCACTCAGTACTTACCTGAGCTTAAAGACAAGATCATGGCACGTCAACCTAACTCCCTAGGTTTAAACAAAGTCGTTATCCGACCTGATTCAGGTGACCCTGTTAAGATTATCTGTGGCTATAAAGTGATGGATATAAACGTAAACCTTGACGATTATAACGCAGGTGAAATTGCGAAACGATGTGCTAGTGGCGGATTTGACGCAGTAAGAGAGTTGAACGGACTTATACAAACTGTGCACCACTACCCTGAGAGAGGACATGTATTTACTTTCACTTACATATCCGAAGCAGAAGTAAAAGGTGCTGTAGAGTGCCTGTGGGATACCTTCGGTGGCACGTTTACGGACAAAGGTTATAAAGTCCTGGACGAGCACATCGGCTTAATCTACGGCGATTCAATCACAATCGAACGAGCTAAACATATTATGTCACTTCTTGAGGGCAAAGGTTTTGCTTCCTGTAACGTTGTGTTGGGAATTGGCTCTTACACTTACCAGTATGTAACCCGTGACACTTACGGATTCGCTATGAAAGCTACATGGGGTATGGTTAAAGGAGAAGCTCGTGAGATCTTCAAAGACCCTAAGACCGATGATGGTATTAAGAAGTCTGCTCGTGGATTACTACGTGTTGATAAGATCGATGGTGAGTACACGCTAACAGACCAAGTAACTCTTAAGCAAGAACAGGGTGGTGAACTAAAGACAGTATTCCTTAACGGTAAAGTAAACAACTTCCAGACCCTATCAGAAATTCGTAAAGTACTAGACAAGCATTAGATTTTTTTAGACCGTGACTGCTTTTAAGCACTAAAAGGTAGCGGCATAAGCCGCCCTTTTCTTTGGTCTGTAATGGCCCTTAGAATCCCCTTGCTTTAGTTATTTATAGTGCTTTTAAGTGTGCATAAAGTGTATTAGGGGCCTACGCCTCAAGGTGTTTGCGCCCAATGCTACGAAAAATCAATCTCGTCTATTAAGTTAATTAAATATAAAAATTAGATCCAGCGATCCCACAATTCTAAATCGCTGCCTTTTACAGACTTAGACCGATCTCGATTTTCTTCCAATTCTTTTTGCTGAAGCTTTTCTTCAAAATTCTTTTTAGCTTTTCCGAAATTAGGTGTGTCGATCTCACCTGTCAGGAAAGCTCGGTCTGATGCAGACATTGGACGACGACGGGCTTCTTCCTCCTCTTTTTTCTGAATCCTTTCGTCAAGCTTTTCAACGAAAATCTGCCCAGCTCTATCAAAAATATTGCCTTCTCTTTTGATAGGAGCGTATTGAGCACGGGTGTATGGATCCATCATGTTTAAACCTTTTTGGCATAGATTATGCTGAATAAGCTCTGGCTTTCCCATGTTTTCCCTGGTTAATATTTCTAAAACTTTCTTAGCTTTATCAACAAAACTGGCATCGCTATCACTTTCATATATAGCACGCCTTATCGGGTTCATTTCGTCTATTTGATGCATAGTTAGATTGTGTTTTTTCATTTGAATTTTTCTCTAGTTAATAAATTTAAGCTATTTCGAGATCCATTCTTTTAAGCTAATCTTTCCTTACTTGACCGCTTTTATCCCAAAAAACGTGTTACTTTGCTCAAAAAGAAGGTGAAACATTTACTTCTTGCTGAGTATCTTTCATTTTTATATTTTTGGCATTTATTTCTTCAAAACGATTTTTAGCAAGATTAGAAATATCAACATTGCCTCGCCCCACAAATTTATTTCCTTTTAAGTTGCTAAAAAGCCCTCGGTCCACAACACCATGGGTCTTGCCCATGTTGTCTTTTCCATATAAAAACTGCAAATTAATGTCCTCTACAGAGGGGAGTTTAAGCTTTTTCTCCTCTGAAACCTTAAGAATCATACCTTCTATATTTATTGAGGTCAGAAGGCTAAAAGAGCCGATTGCAATCAAGCTAATTGCCGAAGCTTCTGTAATTCTTCCAGTAGCAAGTTGTTCGCCAATCAAAGCAAAGCTAGCTGCGCCTGCGCTAATGAACAAGTGTGATTCCTTAACTTTATTACCAATATATTCTGCTGCCGTATCAAATTTATTTGAATCCATAGTCAGCTCGCCAAATGATGATTTATTGACTATAGAATTAAAAACATTATCGTAATCTTGATCTGTAATGCCCTTTACACTGTTAAAATTACCATCCTCTCTTAGGACGTTAGAGTGCCAAATGGCGACTCTTGTTGGCATCTGCAAAATCTCTTTTGAAAATTCAATCACAGAACTACTTATTTTCTTTAAACTTTTAACACTCATAACGGACCTCTTATTATTCTTTTAGGTATTTATTAATATCCGTACATAACTGATCTGCTATAAAAATCAATTTCAAAGCCTGCTCACTCTCACTATTCTTAAAAACGCCTTTTTTAATTGCTGCTAAAAAACTACTCAAATAAGTCTCATACAATGTTGCAGCAATTAAAATATCCTTTAAATACTCATCTTCATTCGCGTTATCACCGAATAGATGCTCCCGACTCAAAGATTTAGCCGCCTCTATTAAAGACCGTTTTGTCTCCAATAATTTTTTTTCAATTACGGACTCCATATATACCTCTGAATAGTTATTTATTATTATTTGCAATAAATACCTTTAACTTAACTATCATTATAGCAGAAAAAGAACAATAAATTAATTATCTCTATTTTTAAAAAATAAAATAAAAAGTAATTTCAATTCTAGCTAAACAAATTTCCAAAGAAATAAGAAATTCCCTGAAAAATACGCCTAAAAAAACCTGATCGTTCAACACCCTCTGCAGCAATAACGTCCACTTTTTCCACAACTTCATCAGCAATCATAATATGTACCTGGGCTAAAACCTCGCCTTTTTCAATGGGCGCCTCAAATGAGTCAAATTTCACAATTAAATTGCTAGAAATATCATCCTCCTGGCCTCTTGCAATTAAAACACTAATGTCACTGGCTACCGTTAGTTTAACAAGGTCAACAACACCATAATCGACCTTAAAATCACTAATCACTTCACCACTTTTATAAACGGGCGTTTTATTGAACAAACGGAATCCGTAAGTCAATAATTTTTGGGATTCACTAATCCTCGATTTTACCGATTCAGCCCCCATTATAACCGTAATCAGGCGCTGGTCTTTTTTCTTTGCTGAGGTCACCATGCAGTACTTTGCTGTACTGGTGTAACCCGTCTTCAAACCATCGACATCAGAATCAATGAATAGTAGCCTATTACGATTAGGTTGAGTGATATCGTTATACGTAAACTCTTTTTCACTATAAATTTCATATGATTCAGGATAATCGTTAATAATAGCCCTAGCTAATATTGCCAAATCATAAGCACTTGCATATTGGTTATCATCATCAAGACCTGTGGCGTTTGAAAAATAAGAATTAGACATGCCCAATCGTTGTGCATTAATATTCATCAAATCAGCAAAAGCCTCCTCTGAACCAGCAACGTGCTCTGCAAGTGCAACTGAAGCATCATTTCCAGACTGGACAACCATTCCCCTAAATAAGTCACTCAGCTTAACAACAGTGCCTTCCTTAATAAACATGCGAGATCCTGGTGTTTTCCACGCTTTAACACTAATTTGAACATCATCATCCATACTAATGTGCCCTGACGCTATTTCAGAGCTAACAACATACCCTGTCATCATTTTTGTTAACGATGCTGGCGCATAAGACTCATTCTCGTTTTTTGAGACAAGAACTCTACCCGTATCTCCATCCATGATCAAAAAAGAATTAGCAGCCACTACAGGGGGACGAAGACCTGGACCTGCCATCAACTCTAATGGACTTAAGAGTAATAACGCGATGGCTAAATAGGATCTAACTGACATAAAAAACCTCATAAAATAACTTCATTATAATTATCACTTAAAAGAATCATTCGAACTCTTTTAGGTTATTTTTGATCGTAGATTTGCAACGGACCATGTAATGTGCCGCATAAGCAACAACGTCAGACATCACATTGTTGTTAATGTTATCTACAGCCTCATACCCAATTTCTTCACAGCTCATTTCCCCAAAATCAACAATACGTCGTTCAACATCTTGAAAATAATCTTCTCTTGTTTCTCTATTTGCCATAATAACTAGGAAGGCGGCAACAGTAGATTTGACACTGGTAATACAATAATTATCTCTTTCACACATTTTATTAATCGTATTTTCAAAATCTCTATCTGGATCAATAGCATTTGCATTAATAGAAAATAGACCAATAAATATTAAAAAAACTATTTTTTTCATAAAAACCCCACTTATATTTAAGAATTAACAACCATTTTATTGCAAATAAATTTTTGAGCAGACTCAAAATTAACAATGCCCTTAGCCTCGTTATCAGTGATTATCAAGTTAAACTCATCTTCTAAATCCATAATCATTTCAGGAAAATCTAAGCCTTCTGAAATTTCAGAAAATGGCAGATTAAAAATGGTTTCTTTTTCATGAATTCCTAAACTTTTAGATACAACTTCTTTCACTTTGTTTTTAATTAACAGCTTATTATACATTTAAACTTTCCTTTATAAAAAAATAATTAAAATATCCAATATTTGATAATATAATTATATTGTTTTTTCTTTATACTTTGAAGTAAAAATGGGATTTTTATTTTAAAATATTATCTTATTTTCTGATATCGAGTTGGCAGGGCACCCCTTTTTAGAGAGAGCCATTAATATGCCCAGCAATAAAAATCTTCTTCCCAAGTAACCAGCGTCGCCTATTGGTAACAATCACTTCATTAGAGCCCTGGGTCGAATGAGTGAAAAGGGGTTAAGCTGATAACAGGGTACATTGGCCAGGTACTAAAACCTTATACTATGATCCCGCCAATTTTGTTAAGTAGATGGGCGTCCTTGCTCCAGATAAAACCATTTTTGTGAAGCTAATGGGCGTCCTTGCTCCAGATAACGCCATTTTTGTGAAGCCAATGGGCGTCCTTGCCCCAGATAACGCCATTTTTGTGAAGCCAATGGGCGTCCTTGCCCCAGATACCGCCATTTTTGTGAAGCTAGTGGGCGTCCTCGCTCCAGATAACGCTAATCTGTTAAGTAGATGGGCGTCCTTGGCGTAGACCCCGCCATTTTGTGAAGCTGATGGCCGTCCTTGCTCCAGATAACGCCATTTTTGTGAAG
>Ga0115005_10003714_pt1 | contig 12203 bp, 15 predicted proteins | sample ArcOceMetagenome_FD_87163 | JGI IMG/M metagenome (GOLD analysis project Ga0115005, IMG submission 87163) | Marine eukaryotic phytoplankton communities from Arctic Ocean - Arctic Ocean - Greenland ARC118M Metagenome | ecosystem: Environmental > Aquatic > Marine > Oceanic | place: Arctic Ocean...
AACCAAAAGATTTAAAAGATTGTTTAGGTGTGGATAATTTAACTGATTATGAAGATAACTTCGAGGTAATAACAGAAGAAAAATTTATAATGGATAGAGATAAGGAATCAGGTAAGAATTACATCACAGGTAAGACGGTTCTTATTTACGCTATTAACAAAGGAGAAAACAAAAAAACCTTCGTTGGTGAAAAATCATATCGTTCCAAACAAGGAAAGACTGGTAAAACAGGTAATACAATCAAGTGGTCAAAAGAGATGCAAGGTTGTTTTGACTCTAAATAGAAACGTATAGTCCATTGTAATATATATTTATTGATATAACTAACCTTTAAAGTTACTATTCTATATTTATATGAGAACAATTATAGAGGATAGTTATGCAAACACAATTATTGTGTACTTTTACTAATAAAGAAGAATTAAAAAATACGTTACAACAAATTCGTGAGACATATCATATAGTATATAACTATATTTATGTTTTACAGAATAAAGCTAACCTAGAAGAGTTATATATTACTTATAATATAGATACTCAACATAGTCCTTCAAATCCTTTACAAAACACTATATTAGTTCATAGAAAGAAACAATCCAATACTCTTTATACCATCAACGCTCTAAACGAATTGGTAAAAGAAGAAAACAACGGTGTATTGGACAAGAAATTCACAATAGATTGGGAAAAATTTAAAAACTCAATTATCGTTACCAATGTAGAAGGAACAAAGAAAATTTCTACACGAATCTTCGAGGTAATCGAATTTAACAAAAAATAATTCACTTTTTATTAGGTTAATTCATTTATTTTTAGTATATTTACATTGTAAATAGCCTAAAACTCAATATTATGAAGACTTTCAAAGATTTATCATGGAAAAGACACCCAGCAGGAGGTGTACTTGGAATCACACAACTCAACAACCATACCATAAGTGTAGTTGGTGGTTCATTTAACTACTCTAGTCCTAGGGTGGATTTAGAATCACATGAAGAATACTCTTCATTTGAAGTTGCTATAATGGATTCTGCACGTAATTTAGTAACTAAGGAGTTTTTACCCAATAGTACAGATGATGTATTAGGGTGGCAAAGTAAGGGTGATATCAACTCTCTTATGTTAATAGTTCAATCATTATAAAAATAAAACATAAAAAATTAGGATATATGAAAATAATTTCGTATATTTGTATAACAAATGGGGTAGTAACACCGAACTCAACGATGACGTAGGTATTTACTTTTGCAACGATGACCTGTTAAAAACCATAAAAAATGGAAAACCAAAGAAGCGGTGGCAACCCAATTGAAGATGCAAAAGCAGCAAGGATTCGATTCGAATCGGTAGTTAAACCTACATTAGAAAATTTAGGTTTCAAAAAAATTAGTGGAAGAGGTTATAACATGATTAACACACTAACCAACCAAATAGTTATGATTACATCAGCACCTTCTAACTTTGAAATAATTAAAGTTACTAAACAAAAAATTAGGAAGTATAGAAAGGAATATGAAACTCCATCTATAACTTATCTTTTCACAAGAGAAATTTCAGATTATCCCCAAGGTAGTAAAGATAAACTATTACAAAACTTAAATAAGATTTGTTCAATGAACCTTCTTAGTGGGGTCGCAACAGGACTTAGTATGTTACCAAGTGTGATTGGAAAACTAAAAAGTAATGAACAATTTAGATTAATCTCTTAAACCAAAACATATGAAATTTTTAAAAAGAGTTGAAATTGATATGGGTTCTCAATGGGATCTATATCAAACAACATTAACCGAATTGGTTAAAAGACAAGTAACATTTAAAATAAATCACTCAAGACAAAGAAAATACCTATATAGTGATAAACAAGGTGGTGTTGGACATGAGTGGCAAAGGAAAGTATTCACTTCATTGATAATGGGTGTTCCATTTCCAAATTTTGAAATAAACATTGATAAAGATAAAAATATTGTTTGGATTGAAGATGGACAACAACGATATAGAACTTTTTTCGCAATAGTAACTGATATGGTAAAACTACCAGATTTGTCTGCACTTGGAGATGAGTATTCCAAGTACAGTAATATGTGTTTTAGTGAGTTAACAGATACCCTACAAGAACAAATATACAATCAGAAAATGTTATTATTGTGTGGTAACAACTTAACCCAAGAAGAATTACATAAAAGATTTTTATTAATTAATAATGGAACTCCATTATCTGCACAAGATAAGAGATCAGCACAAATTTCAGATGGTGCTAAATATATTCAAGGAATTGTAGATGGAGTACCCAATGAAGATGAAAAATTAAATAATTTATCACCTGAACTAAAAATGTTTAAAATGATAGATGGTGAATATTCTAATGTAAATGTAACACCTAGAGGCAGAGAATTAGAACAGTATGTTGCACATTGGTATAATATGTTGCAACAAGATGATAAGTTTCAAATATCTCAAACTCAACTTAATTCACTTTACAAAGATTTCTATAATAATGATATTAAACACGAAAATTATTTCAATAAAATATTAAAACAAGTAGATAAGTGTATTTGTAGTTATGATAAGCCAAGGGAAATAAAAGGAAGACCTTTGTTACTTTTATTTTACATAGTTAAGCATTATATGGATAGTGGTTTTAAAATCAATCACCCATCTTTTGTAAAACATTACTTATCTGTAATATCTGATTTAAAAACAAAAGATGAACTAATCACATACATTAAGCAAAATGGTGAAGAAGATACTCTTAATTTTGGAAGGTTATTGAGAATTAGTTCAGCTATGGATCAAATTAATGCTGTATTAGAACTTATTCATGAGGGAATGTATAAACTAGAGAAACCACTAAGAGTTGATAAGAGGAGAGTATTTACAAAAGATGAGAAGGTGAGTAAATTAATGGAACAAGGTGATTGTTGTGGATATTGTGGAGTTGATTTGAAAATAGAAGATGCTGTTGGTGACCATATGATACCACATTCACTTGGTGGTGAAACATCAATGGATAACTTAGTAGCTTCTTGTAATAAATGTAATTCAATGAAATCTTCTCTTCCATACGATTTATGGGAAACAATAATTCCATCTCTAAAAAACAGACATTCAGTTGCAATATAAAAATAAATTAAAAAAGATTTGGATATATGAAAATAATTTCGTATATTTGTATAACAAATGAAAGTTTAACCTTAATAAAATATAAATGGCAGTAAAAAAAGTACTTAGTACAAAATCAAAAAATCACAATTTTAATCCAATAGTAGTAAAACCTAAAGTTGAAAAAGAACCTGAATATGATCAAGTTATCGCATATGATAACCCAACGGTTGTATTGGAGATGGAAGAGCAATGGCCTGAGATGACAGCAGAATTCAAAAGAATAATGTTTACTCAATATGAATTGTTTTGTTTAAAACAATCTAACTATGGACCAGATAATATTTCTGTTGGTTCTAATTTAGAAACTGAACAAGAGAAGAAAGTATCTCTTACAGGTCTTTGGTTTAGAATGAATGATAAAATACAAAGGTTGAAACAATTGGTAGTATTGGGTAAACAAGATAACATCGGAGAATCGTGTGAAGATACTTTCCAAGACTTATCAGTATATGGTATAATTGCACAATTGGTATCAAGTGGTAAGTGGGCAAAATAAATAAAATTAAATTAGGATATATCAAATAATTGTTGTATCTTTACATGGTAAATAGGTGAGAGGTATATCTTGAATCTATTAACAACATGTTAATAACTTTAACAAAAAAAGTATAAGAAAATCGGTAAATCTTATATTTATACGTACACCGAGTGTTACTAGTTTAGCACTCAAAACTTAAACTTAAACAATTAATAATTAACAATTAAATTTAAAAAGATGGCTTTAGACATTAACGCAATCAGAGGTAGACTGAACAAACTACAAAACACGCAAAGGAAATCTGATAACCTATGGAAACCAACACCTGGTAAACATACAGTCAGAATCGCTCCTTACCAATTCGACAAGGATAATCCATTTATCGAATTGTATTTTCACTACAACATTAACAACAAAACTTATTTATCACCACAATCATTTGGTAGACCAGACCCTATTGTAGAGTTTGCGGATAAACTAAAAAGAATGGGTGACAAAGAAGATTGGAAAGCAGCGAAAGCTATGGAGCCAAAACTTCGTACTTTTGTTCCTGTTATTGTTAGAGGTGAAGAAGGTGAAGGAATCCGTTTTTGGGGATTCGGTAAAACTGTATATCAAGAAATTCTTGGATACATTGCTGACCCAGATTATGGTGATATCACAGACCCAACGAGTGGTAGAGATTTAACAATCGAATACAAATCAGCTGATGAAGCTGGTACGAGTTATCCAACTACTACTATTAGAGTTAAACCAAGTACATCTCCAATCACGGCAGATGAATCAAAAGTTCAAGGTTTATTGGAAGGACAAACTGAAATTACAGATTTATATTCTGAATTATCTTATGATGAATTAAAATCAGTATTAGAAGGTTGGTTAAATCCAAACGCAGAAGGTGAAACTAAACCTGTATCAGCAGGATTAGCTCAACCAGCTTCAGCACCAACATCACAACCAACTGAACCAAAAGCACAAATCAACGCTCCTCAGAAAACTGATGAAGTTGCAGCTGCATTTGATGACTTGTTTAACAAATAAAAACCAACTTAATGGCGAAGAAGAAAGAAAAAGAACTGGATCTTGCAGACATCCTAGCGGGTGAACTGAACAAACAATCCAAAGACCAAAAAGTAGCATTTTTCCTTAATGATGATGAAGCTCCTACCAATGTAGATGGTTGGGTTTCAACCGGATGTGCTATGTTAGATGTGGCAATTTCAAATCGTCCTTATGGTGGATTACCAGTTGGTAGAATAACTGAAATAACAGGATTAGAACAATCAGGTAAATCATTAGTATCAGCTCACCTCCTTGCGGAAACACAAAAGCAAGGTGGTGTTGCTGTTCTTATTGATACAGAAACTGCAGTAAGTAGAGATTTTTTAGAAGCAATCGGTGTAGACGTTTCTAAATTACTTTATGTAACCGCAGATTCGGTTGAACAAATCTTTGATATGACAGAAACTATCATTGAGAAAGTTAGAGAAACATCAAAGGATAAATTAGTTACTATCGTAGTAGATTCAGTAGCAGCGGCCTCCACAACGAATGAGTTGGCTTCTGATTATAAGAAAGATGGATATGCTACCGATAAAGCTATTATTATCTCTAAAGCAATGAGAAAGATTACCAATATGATTGGTAGACAGAAAATCTCATTGGTATTCACTAACCAACTTAGACAGAAGATGAACGCTATGTTCGGAGACCCTTGGACTACAAGTGGTGGTAAAGCTCTTGCTTTCCATGCATCTGTAAGATTAAGGTTGAAGAATATGGGACAAATCAAGATGAAACAAGGTGGTCAAGAGAGGACAGTTGGAATGAAGGTTCGTTGTCAAGTAGTAAAAAACAGAATGGGACCGCCACTAAGGGCAGCTGATTTTGAAATCTACTTTGATAGAGGAATAGATAACTACGGTTCGTGGTTAAAAGTTATGAAAGAAAATAATTTAGTCAAACAAGCAGGTGCATGGTACACGTATGTTGATACAGAGACTGGAGAGGAAATAAAATTCCAATCCAAAGATTTCATCGAAATGATGGGTGAGAAAGAAGTGTTACGTGAACAGATTTATAAGAAAATTTGTGAAGAAACCATCTTACAGTATAAAGGTGATACTCTTGATATCGATAATATGGAAATAGATACTAAAGGACCTGGTGTTGGCGATTAAAACAAATTCAATATGAGTAAATTAATTACAATGTTGAGATTAAGTGCAGAGGCTGATAAAGCCAAAGCACTTTTATCTCTTGACTTATTAGATAATAAGGCAGTTGGAATTGGTGACCATTCTACAGATGATTTCTACAAAAATGCAGAGGAAGCTCTGATTAAGTTAGTAGATGCAGATGATAGAATAGCAGCAATAGAGAAATATTTTCCTCCAACAAAAGAAGTTATATAAATGAAAGAACTATACAAGAACATTTTAGATTCGGTTGAAACTGATAGAACCCAAAATGTCAATAGACACAAGAATTCTCGTGTATTAATTATTGATGGGTTAAACACATTCATCAGATGTTGGTCATCAATACCAACTATGAATGAAGATGGAGACCACGCAGGTGGTGCAACCGGTGCATTAAAATCAATAGGTTACGCAATAAGGCAAACTCAACCGACTCGTGTTGTTGTAGTGTTCGATGGTAAGGGTGGTTCAGCATCACGTAAGAAAAAGTTTAGTGGGTATAAGGCTCAAAGAGATTCTAACAAACTTAGAGTAAATCGTGCTTATAAAGGTATGATGAATGATGAGGATGAAAGAGAATCTATGAAAAGACAATTCGTTTGGTTAAATGAAATGTTGGATGGGTTGCCTTTAACAACTATGATTTACGATGGAGTTGAAGCAGATGATATAATGGCTTATATCTCTACCACACTTCTCAAGGAAGATGAACAAGCGGTAATCATGTCAACAGATAAGGATTTCCTTCAACTGATTGACGATACGACTATCGTTTGGTCACCTACCAAAAAGAAAATGTATAATACAAAAATGGTAAAAGAAGAATTTGGTATTGAATCAAAGAACCTTTTATTATATAGAGTATTGGATGGAGATAAATCAGATAATATTCCTGGTGTTTATGGATGTGGAATTAAAACAGTATTGAAGAGATTCCCAGAAATAGGTGGAGAAGAGAAGTTATCAGTAGATGATTTATTACAACTTTGTGAAACTAAATATGATGAGACAAAAGGTAAGATAAAGATATATAAAGATATTCTTGGTTCTAAAAACCAAATTTTATTAAATAGAGAACTAATGCAACTCGATGATGTTGATATTAGTGGTACTATAAAAATGAATTCTTTAGATAGATTTAATGAACCTGTTCCTTCTCTAAACAAATTAGATTTTATGAAAATCCTCCTTAAATACAAGGTTATAGGAAACTTCGGTGATATCAATGATTGGTTAAAAACCACATTCGGTAACATCATTACAGATTAATTTACTGGGTGATTGAAGCCAATCATAATAAAACCGATGATGTGTAGCCTCTGAGGTCCATAAAGCCGGACATCACCCGTAAATTATTTTTAAAAAAATTAGGTTATTACAAATATATTTCGTATATTTGTATTCACAATTACTAAAACACTTAAATGCAAGAACAAGTAGATACATTATCAAAATATGGGCAATCCTTTCAATCAAAGGTTCTTTCAGCTCTTCTTGTTGATGGTAAATTCTTAGATACCATATCTGAGATAACCACACCTAAGTTTTTCGAAAACGATGCAAGTAAGTGGATTGTTAGTGAAATATTAGAATATCATGAAGGATATAGACAGCCACCAACACTAGATGTATTTAAATCCCAATTATCAAAAGTAGATAATCCAATTTTAAAAAAAACAGTTATAGACCAACTACGACATGTTTTCACTCAAGTTGGTAATGTTGATTTAGAATATATTAAGAATGAATTTACAGATTTCTGTAAAAACCAAAACCTTAAAGGAGTTATATTACAATCAGTTGATTTACTTCAAGCTGGTCAATATGATAAAATTAAAGATTTAGTAGATAGTGCAATGAAAGTTGGTACTGAAACTGATTTAGGGCATGATTATAAGATAGATTTTGATGAAAGAGCAAATGAATTAAAACGTTCTACTGTTCCAACCAATTGGCAACCTATAAACGATTTGATGGATGGAGGATTAGGACCAGGTGAATTGGGAGTTGTAGTTGCACCATCGGGTGTAGGTAAAACGTGGATACTTACTGCATTGGGTGCAGATGCTGTTAGAAGAGGTTTAAGTGTGGTTCATTACTCTATGGAGTTATCAGAACACTATGTAGGTGCTAGATATGATACGGTATTTACACAAATACCTTCAACGGATTTAAAAGAAAAAAAGGATGATGTTAAAAGTAAAATAGAATCTTTACAAGGTAAATTACTTATTAAGTATTTTCCACCAAAGGGAGTTTCTGTTAGGAAACTAAATCAACATATTGAGAAAATGATGATTTCGGATAATAAACCAGATTTAATCATTGTAGATTATGCTGATTTACTATTATCGGATTCAAATAAACACGATTCAACATATGCTGAACAAGGTGGGGTTTATATTGACCTTCGTGGAATGGGTGGACAATTGGAAATTCCAATATGGACAGCATCTCAAACTAATCGTTCTGCTATTGATTCAGAAGTTATTGAAGCAGATAAGATTGCAGATTCATATGCTAAAGTAATGAATGCAGATTTCATTATGAGTTGGAGTAGAAAATCAAAAGATAAATTGAATGATACTGCAAGAGCTCACATCATGAAAAACAGATTTGGACCTGATGGAATTACGTTCCCATGTAAGATGAACACTAACACAGGATACATTGAAGTATATGATGGTAATTCACCAGATGGTGTAATTGCAACAAAACAATCTGCAAGTGGACAGTTGGAAACTAAGAAATTACTTCATAAGAAGTATGTAGAAAACATGGGATAATGATAAATTACGAATCATTTGGTAAGTTCATTGAACATAATGAGTTAGATTTAGAATATCATAGGGTAACCCAAGATGTGTTTGAAATAGAAGATGTAGATACTGCATTGGAAATTATTTTTAAATATCATCGTCAGAAAGGATTTCCTCATTATGATATTCCTACTCATAGGAGAGTACAACAATTTAAATCTTTAAAAAGATTTGATGAACAAACGTTATTTAAAGATGGTAAAATAGACCAAACAATGCATGGATTATCACTTGCATGGACTTATTTTCCTCATTGGGTAGATGTGATTTGTGGTTCGAGTAAATTATCACCAATTGAATATTGGAATAATGATGATAAGTTAAAAGAAATTATTAGAAAAACTTGGAATTGGCAAATCAAACATGGTAGTGGTTCTTTTACTTTAAATCGGTTAAGACAGAATTTAAAAATATATGGAGGGAATCAATCAGTATCCAATTTCAGACCTTCAGCAGCAAAATATATCTATAATACCTATGGAAATCAAGGAGTTGTATGGGATATGAGTTGTGGATGGGGAGGTAGGTTAATAGGATTCCTCACAAGTGATTGTAAGAAGTATATTGGTACTGAACCCTCAACTAAAACATTTGATGGATTAGAGAGGTTAAATACAGATATCAATTCGATTGGTAAAGAAGTAGAATTACATAAGTTAGGTTCAGAGGTTTTTAAACCAGAAAATGAATCTATTGATTTGTGTTTTACATCACCTCCTTACTTTGATACTGAAAAGTATGCAGATGAGGAAACTCAATCTTATAAAAAATATCCAACCGAAAGTGGATGGATAGATGGTTTTTTAAAAGATACGATTTCAAACTGTTATTGTAGTTTGAAAGTTGGTGGAAAGTTGATGTTAAACATCGCTAATACCAAAAAATATAAAACAATAGAAAACGAGACGATGCGAATTTCTTCCGAAATTGGATTCAAACATGTAGATACAATATATTTGATTTTATCATCTGTATCTGGAAATGGGGAAAAGTTAGAACCCATTTTTATATTTGAAAAATAGAGGAAAGAATATCAAAAAAATTATCACACACTTAATAAAAAAAATATACTGTGTGATAATAAAAAAATTATCGGAAATCTATTCTGTTTTTAGAAATAGATGATAATTATAAACACCTCCTTACGATGAGGGGGATTAAATAAATTAATAATTAATAAATTTTATGGCAAATTCAAACGAAATTTTCGAAAACATTAAAGAGTTATATACTCAATTCGAAGCAGAACACAATGGTAGCTCAAAGGCTTCTGCATCACGAGCAAGAAAAGCAATTGGTGAAATCAAGAAACTTGTAACAGACTACAGAAAAGTATCAGTAGAAGAAAACAAGTAATCTAGATAACTATGAGCAAATTATTCGAAGAAAGAATACCATTCAAACCATTTGAATATCCGATGTACTACACCGAAGGGTGGCTTAAACAAGCACAGGCATTTTGGTTACATACTGAAATATCTATGCAAGGAGATGTCAAGGATTGGAATGAAGTACTTACTGAATCTGAAAAAAACTTAGTTGGTAATATTCTTTTGGGATTTGCTCAAACAGAATGTGCAGTATCTGATTATTGGACTAATATGGTTACCGATTGGTTTCCTAAACACGAGATAAGACAGATGGCAATGATGTTTGGTTCACAAGAAACAGTTCATGCTACTGCATATTCATATTTAAATGAAACATTAGGATTAGATGATTTCTCAGCGTTTTTGCACGAACCTGCAATTGCTGAGAAATTTGAACTCCTTACTGCAACATCAAACGAATGGAAACATACAGATTTGGCAACAAATCCTATTGCAAGAAAAGAAGTTGGTAGAAGTTTAGCAATCTTCTCTGCATTTAGTGAAGGAGTATCCCTATACTCTTCATTTGCAGTGTTGTACTCATTCCAAATGAGAAATATGTTAAAAGGGATTGGGCAACAAATGAAATGGAGTGTAAGGGATGAATCTCTACATTCTAAAATGGGTTGCCAATTATTCAGACACATGAGTGATGAATTCCCAGAATTACTAGGAGATGCCAAAGAAGGTATCTACGAAGCAGCAAAACTTATCATACAATTAGAACACAACTTCATTGATATGATATTTGAACAAGGTGATTTAGAAAACCTTAAAAAGAAAGATTTAAAAAACTTTATCGTAAAAAGAGTAAATGAGAAACTTCAAGAACTTGGATATGAGACAAAAGAAGGTACTGATGATTACTTTGAATATGATAAAAAATCAGCATCCGAATTAGATTGGTTTTACCATTTAACTGGTGGATTGACTCATACTGATTTCTTTGCAGTTAGACCTACTGATTATAGTAAGGCAAATGAAGGTGAAGATTGGGGTGACTTATTTTAAAAAATAATGAAAGAACAAGATGTTATAATAACTGATAGTAGAATATACTATTCAGATGATGATACTAAAATAGTAATGGATATAGTATCAAAAGAATTAATGGAGGTTTATTCTAATATAGTTACACAAAATAATGGTAAAACATTAGATGTTGGATTTGGTTTAGGATATAGTGCAGATTCAATCTATAACAAAGTAGGAAACTATCATTGTATAGAATGTAATCCACAGATTTATCAAAAAGCTCTTAAATGGGCAAAAAACAAAGAGAACGTACATATATATTTTGGAGATTGGGTTGATGTGATTTTGGAATTGAGTAAAAATGGAACTAAATTTGATGGTATCTTTATGGATACTTACGAAGACCCTAATTACTCATCATTTGAAAAATATGCAAAATTGATTTCAAATGAAAATTGTGTTTTATCTATTTTCAGTTATTTTACAATAAGAGATGTTAAAGAAACACATTCCCATTATTATGAAATAAAATCAAAATATAGAAAAGATTATCCAAAAATAATTGAAAAAGGACATGCGTGTAATTGGACTTATTTTATAGATGGTGAATTTATAATAAAAGAAAAATGTAATTTAGTATGACACCATTTGATTATCTAAATACAAGTATTAAATCATATCAACGAGTTAGTAGTTTACAAGGAATTGGGTTATTCGCGTTGATGGATATAAAAAAAGGAGAAGTTCTTTTCTCAAAGTGGAAAGGAGAAACAAATTGGTATAAAATACAGTTTAGTGAAGCTAAATTGTTACCAAAAGAAGTGTTGGCATACATACTTCGTTCATTTGTAAATAAAATTGAAGATGATAACTCATATATCAATTTCAAATTAGTTAAAGATACTAATTTCTTATTTACAGAACCATTATGTTTGTTAAATACAAAATATGAAACAGGAACAGTTGATTCTACTAGTGGGATTTCCTTGGTGAACATAAAAAAAGATGAAGAGCTTTTTGGTAACTACAGAAACTCTTCACAATTAAATCTATTATAATAAAAATAAAATGGCTAAAAATTACGGTGAAGAATTAGGTTGGGAACTTGATGTAGATTTTCCATCATGGGGAAATACTGAGATATATGTTAAAACAATATCTAAAGGATATTTACTTGTTGGTGAAAAGCCAAAGGATG
>Ga0115005_10003715_pt1 | contig 12197 bp, 15 predicted proteins | sample ArcOceMetagenome_FD_87163 | JGI IMG/M metagenome (GOLD analysis project Ga0115005, IMG submission 87163) | Marine eukaryotic phytoplankton communities from Arctic Ocean - Arctic Ocean - Greenland ARC118M Metagenome | ecosystem: Environmental > Aquatic > Marine > Oceanic | place: Arctic Ocean...
GTATAGGCGTGGGCTCCTTTTCCATCTTTCACCGTTCCATCGGTCCATGCTTCTACTCCTATCGGGCTTTGAAGTTGTGTGAATATTGCTTCTCCGTCGTCTTCTGGTAGTGTGTAGTTTCCTAGTACTTCTTTGTAGTGGTCTGGTAGCTTTTTGATAGCATCTTGTAGCTTTGCTTTTCTCTTTGTTCTCGGTTTTCTTGCTTTGGCTCTTCTTATCATTGGGGTGTATAGAGGGAAGTGGTTTGGTGTTCTGTCTTTGGTTAAAAATGTTGAGTGTAATAGATCTCTCCAGTACTTCCATGATGCTTCTGGTGGTCGCTGTTGGCGTGGATATTCTATTTGTGTTGTTGCTTTCTTGCTCCCGCGTAGGGCCCATTTATCTATTGATCTTCCATCAGATTTTGTAATATCGCTTAGCATTGACGTGCCATACTGCATATTTGCCGTGGCTTTCTGATGTTCCTTTTAGTTCTTTGATTCGGTCTCGGACACGGTCCATGATGGCGCAGTCGTTTTCTCTTGTTGGGGTGGGTGTCCATGCTGTACTTATTCTTATTTTCCCTTTCACTGTCCAGAGTTTTTGCCATATGTAGGTTATTGGAGACTTGGTTGGCTCTAGTCTGTAATGGAAGTCCGCTGGGTTTTGTTCTAGAAATTGTTGCTCTGTACCTAAGTATATTTGGTATGAGTCGATTGCTGCTCTCATCGTTTCGCCTACTAGATCGTTGCGTCGCATGCTGCCTATCATTTGGTGTGTATGCTGTGCGATTTGTTCCGTTGCCATGTTAGTGTATTCTAAACCTCCGTATTTTCTCGGACCGTAGATGACTGCTCAGGTGTGAAAGTTTGAGAATTTGGTTTTTCAGTATATTGAAAAGATGAAGCGCGGTGGTACTCGTATGCGAATTGGTATACACGACAATGAAGAATTGTAATTATATAGATCCTGCATCATTCGCTATATGATATTATATACTTTGTATTAGAAACTTGAATTTACTCAAGCTTCGCTTCTTTCAACTTTGAGGACCTTTTTTCAAATTTCTAAACTTATTTCATCTCCCACCATATATTTCATTTATACCATGTCGAAGGTACAGCTAATCACTCTTCCTATCTGCAGAAGATACATCGTTTCAAGGCTCTCATTTGCATACATCTTAAAGCTTACTGCGATTCTGTTGACAATTATCATTCCTTATATCCTGACATTGTCACCGAAAGATTATCCCTTGGGAGTTTGGTTGAAACGAGATTCTTATCGAGAACAACCTGAAGTGCATTTTCAGTACAAGACTATCGTTGTTGCTCAAATCAAAGACGTATCAGGAGAACCGAGGGAGCTGTATTATTCCACCATGCGCGAGCTGAACGAGATGAGGCCAGAAACGTTTAGAGCAGCCTCTGTCTCTTCTCAAGAGGTCGACGACGACTTAGATGGACTGGTCGATCGTATGATGTTGAATATCAAAATTCCAACCTACAACGAACGAGTGTATGGAGTACAAGCTCTTATATTCCTCAATTATCGACTACAGAATCATGTAAAGTTTGATATGGACAGCCTTGCTTATGTACAACACAGTGGAGGCTTACCCGCCTCGAGCTACTCTTCGAGAGGAGATTTGATACTTAGACAAAACTTGCCCATGCGAGTCGAGGAAAAGTTTACGAATCTGTACTCAAACGATGATCTCGTTAATATACTAGAGACTGGAGTGAGTGCTCGTGAAAGTAACATCATGAGGATACTAGAAAGATACGAATCGAGAGACATTTCAACGCATTACTTGGAACGATTCCCATTCTGGGGTAAGCATGGCCTTGTCAGTACCCAGGGCGGTAGCGACGTGTTCGATTTGAAGGTTACCATCGATGTCCCTAGGCTCCAGCAGGTAGTGTTCATCCCTACGCTACCCCATGCATTGTTGGAAGCTTGGATGAGGTATCTATCCTTATTGGTGATTGCTGTATATTTGTTGAAAAGATTTCTCTTCTTCATCTACACTAATCAAATTTTGAGGAGCCATCAAATCATAGATAAGCTTGATTAATCTTCTTCAGTTTCCAATATCTTATTCGTCTCTTCTATAATGAGAGATTTCAAGAGCTTCATTGATATACTGGATTTCTCAAAATCGCTATCAAGAGTGACCTTGCACACTGGCTCGTCCATCCTTTTATGCAACTGTCGTAGAAATGGGTGCTTCAAAGCGTCTTCCACCGATATCCTGGGTTGGCAAGACAAGATAAGTTCCAGTATGCGCAAACAAAGTTCAAAATGGAAACCATCTCCAAATTTGAACAAATTCTCACCTATTCTCTGGTTTTATCACTAACATTCTTTGAAGCAAGTCTACGGCTCTTTTATCTACACCTTTGAATCTATTTTTAAATTCTTGCTCACATTCATCACTTCTAGATTCATCAATGGCTTGTTTTGCTATTTCATGTTGAACAAATTCCAATTCCTCGCTTGGAGGGCACGGTAAGACCTTCGCAATCATTTTCAGCTGTTGCAGTGGTGATTTCCCCAAGAAGAGCGGTTCACGGCAAATCAATTCTGCAAAGATACACCCTATAGACCACACGTCAATACTTTTATCGTACGTCGTTGCTTCACACAGCAGTTCTGGTGCACGGTAATATCGCGTTACGACATATTCTGTCATGCACGCGTCCATATTATCAATGTTTCTATTGCTTTCGTTCCAATTTGCCAATCTTCGTGCAAGTCCAAAATCGCAAATGGCAAGGTCACAATTTGCATTAACGAGTACATTGGATGGTTTGAGATCACGATGCAATATTTCAGCAGAATGAATAAATTTCATGCCCCGTAAGATCTGGTAGAGAAAGAACTGGAGATGTCTTTTTGATAATGGCTGTTTGGAGGATATTATCCCATCCAAATCCGTTTCGAATAGTGTGGTGACTATGTAGACATCCACGAAATCCTCCGTATTGGGAGGAGTCATCACATCGTAGATTTGAATTACATTCTCATGCCCATTCAAATGCCGCAGCAATTTAATTTCTCGCAGTATCCTCTTTGCCTTGGTTATATTGTCGAAAATATGGTCGATCTTCTTGATAGCAACCTTATGTTTGTGTTTATTGTCATCTGCCGCAACAACTGAACCATAAGCCCCTCTCCCAATCAGTTGCAAATTCGTATACCTCTTGTCGACCTCGAAGACTTGATCGTGCACTTTTACTTGGTAGAATGATCTCATTAGGTCCGCGGTGCTGTGGATTTCATGAATCAAAGTTGGCTCAAGACTTTCCGCTGATCAAGAGAAGACAAGGGATTGAAAAAACCTTGGGGTCTCAAATGGTGGGTCAGGTCACTGTCAGGTCCCATCAAGAATTGCAACAAACTGTGAACTGTGATACCTGGTATCATTACAGTTAGGGTGACGGCAGCCGCTGGTTCTTCACACGGGCTTCTATCAAGGCCACAGCGAAACACATGAGATATACCAAAGATTGATTCGCTTTACTTGTAATCCTAAGTTCCCTACGTGTAGTTTAGAAAATTCAGTGGAAATATTTTTATAATATATACATTATTTGCTTTTCATTTTCAAGGAACCCCCAATCTTTCTTCTCATACCCCTCTTTACAAATTCAGAGGTGATTCTCGTATAATCAAATCAATTTCATCTTCCCATGTATCACCAACACAAATATCTCCATGTCCACAACATTCATATTGGTTCATGACGTTACGCTTTCCTTCCTCTGCAGCACTTTTGGTGGGGTAGACGCCCATGATTTTCAAATCCTTTTTCCTCCAGGAGGAACGTCTTTGTCCTTTGCCGTGTGTGCAGACCCAAATGAGAGAGTATGCTTTACTAGGTTTGACCTTGGCCTTTTTTTTTGGAGGTTGCCTTGTAGAAGAAGAAGCAGAAATTGTGTCCCTTGTTACACCACGATTTAACACAGGAGTCGGAGATACAATGCTCCTTCCTTGGTTTGATGGAAATGTATCGACTCCTGTCGATTGGTGGGAGCGAGCAGTATTACCAATCGTTGCACTAGAGTTAGCACTGTCGCTGCGGACACTCGTATTTGTACTCGACCCACTAGTAGCAGATCTCTTTTCGCTGGTGATTCCAATGCTAACTCTTAGTCCACAGGGGCCTGGAATTTCATCGTCAGAAGAGTCGTCGATGTTAATAATGGATGACATCTCGAAAGGCCAACTTTTCACTCTCTGGATTACGTCTTCAAACCAACTCACGTGAGTGTTGTGTACGAGTTACATAAAATATGGGGAGAGGGCTGTTAGTTGTTAGTTGTAAATGTTGTCGGTCATCGTGGCCATCAATCCAGAAAAAAGCCTCGCGCTACTTTTCATTTGCGAATTAATTATCTGTTGAGCAAAACGACTAAAAAAGCAGTAAAGAGAGAGGGGGGCACCCTGACGTCCACAAACCTAAATAAAACAAGTACAAATATTAATAATTGGCTTGAAATCAGAAACATTCATTGCAAAGGACTAAATTGGCATGCATGCATGCATCCAATTTCAATGGAGATACAACTTATGCGACTGTGCACATTGAATATGAGCATGTCAAAGAGATTCACTGTAGTGTACTGTACTGTATGAGCGAAGATATCTTCATACTGAAGACGAATAGAAATAAAACATGGAACAATACCACTGAGACCCACAGTATATCATCCTCTGATTTCGAATTTTTTCGCTCTAATTTCTCAGCTGAAGTAGGTAAAGTCATTTGGTACTATTTACTCTTGCTCTCAAACATCTCATGCCACCAATCACTGTACACAGAAAGGATACAAGTGATCACGGCAATTTCATTGAGTTTATTTTTTGGGCGATTTATTGTCTGTATATTGTTTCTTCTGAACAAGAGGACGGTTTACTGCGCGGATTGGTCGCTTGAATTTCAGCACAAGCACTATGCAAATTATTCAGTAGATGATATCTCCCCTACGTGTAGCTTTGCGAATTTGGTTGAAACAAAGCGGAGGAGTAGACGGGAAGGTATTTCATTTATGTAATCTCTACCTGCAGATATAACTAGACAAAATATGATTTTTTAATTGTTTGATGATGTCTAACAGAATCAGATTCAATCTCCCAAAGTTGTGAAAGGCAAATTGCATTCACATCACAATGCCCAAAATTACACGGAGCTGTCCACTACACTACTACTACTATAGCTGCATGCTGCACAGACACGTACCTCATGGATGAAAAACTATGACACTGTTTTCAAGACATAGATAGATTAGAAGCTTTTTGAATTGCAACACAGAACATTCAAACATTATATTAAAATAACCAATTAGACCCCATCTTGCGTCATTTCACTAAGTTTTGCATTATAGTTTACACGGCACGACTGTTGTCAAATTCAGGAGTCTCCTTGTCGTAATCCCTTTTTGTTTTAACATGATACGAAATGAATCCAACCATCTGGCCAAGTACTAGATTCAAAGCAAGACTTAACTGAATCAATACTCCTTTTCTCCCATCTTTTGCATTGCCCACCCTACTCCGGTAACAGTACCCCAAGCCCCAAGTCCGAAAGCGGCAACCTTTTTCACGTCAATATTGGCGATGTTAGTGACCTCCTTGATTTTTGATACAATACTTCCAGATGATCCCGTCGTGGGTTCTGTGATCTCCGACACAGCCTCTGGTACGGTTTCAACATCCTCATCAACATCTGCCTTGACGTCCTCCACTTCTTCCTCTTGGATCTCCTCTACAGGTTCTGGTACCTCCTCTACAGGTTCTGGCACCTCCTCAACGACAGCCTCATTGACTTCAGCGACCTCCTCTTCAACCTTGTTAGGGACTGCATCATTAATTACTTCAGCGACCACCTCGTCCATCAACTCCACATCCGCCGTGTCTGCGTGCACATACGTTGATTGCATGCTCGCAATAGCAAATAGAGCTACTAGTGCTAGTTGTCTTCTGTTTGATCGTGCCATTTTGAATGAATATAGTTTTGAAATAGTTTAACAGTGGTGGTGTCAACAGTATTGGCTTCAGGGTTTGTGTCGTTATTGTTTCTTTCTCGCTCTTCCACGTTGAAGTCGTTGGATTGGATCGGATCCGTACAGTAGGCACGTTCGTTTGTCCGTGTGTTATGTTGTGGGAATGCACAAAACACGTCACTGTGTACTAAATTATTCTAAAAGAGAAAGAAAGAGGCAAGGAAAATGACTTCACAAAATAAAAAATGAATGCTATGCTCTACCCCCTCGTACATACGGTACATACGATAGTCTAACTACTCGTTCGTATGCCCTCTTTTTATCTTGAATCTGTAAAAGTTTTAATATGAATGAATACCTGTCCTTCTTCATTTATATCATAAAATCAATAATCCTACGTGTACACGCGCATGCTGTAAGTGAACCTTTTCCGTTTATTTCAGAAGTTACATCCCGACAGAAATATCATTTTAATAAGATGTTTTTTTCTCTTCTACGCAAGGTCCCTCGATGACACTCATCCCCTGGAGTTCCCCAACTGAGATACCTCTCGCACGCATAATGCGTTTTGCCATGACAATTCCCTACGCGTATGGGTGCGGTGAAGGGAGAAAACTGACTTTGAGTGGGAGAACGATTGAGTTTCATAGAAAGACAGAAGTCACTTTGTACTTACGTTCTTGACATTTTTGATAACGTCCACAGAATAGGAGCCAGCTTCTTTTTCTTCGTACATTTCATTGAAAGGTTTTACTTCGCTCACTTTATCAACGACATAAAGATGCTGCTCACCAACAAATGATACCAACATGCGGTTCAAAGAAACTAAGGACTCCGCAATATCATCATCTTTCGGAATACAAACACAAGCTGGCCACCATGGAAAACCTTCAACTTTACACATGACAAATTGATTAGATGCTTCAACATTTGCCCAAATTTCAGTTGCAGAACTGTATTTTTTAGACTGGTGCGTATTTTTCTTGCCCTTCTTCCTCGTCTTGCCGCTAGTTTCCCAATAGGCTATGGCCTTCGAAAACACTTTCTTATCCTTGATCAATTTGTCAAGTCTTGGTAACGCCCGCGACTTTAGAGCTGTAACAAGGGCTGCAAATCTAGACACCGATCTGCAAGTGGTGACAGCATCATTCCAATCCACGCGGTCGGCATTGTCATCTCCCTCCAAACTACCGTTAATCATCATGGCCTCCGAAGATAGAAATGAAGTCGCTTGAGAATCTTCCCTATTCTCATTAGAGTCTTGAATTGAAGCTATTTCTGATGGCGAATCTTCAATATCAGACTCATTGCTATCATCTTCACGGAGTGTGAAGCCATATTTCTGAAGAAGATTCAAGGCCATAGTTCTCGCACGGCCACCAGCACCTGGACGATGAAGTTTTAGGGCTTCACGAAGATCTTCCAAGACATCAGTTATGTTACCTTTGCGAGCTATCGCTATCGCCGAAATAATGATGTCACGAACAGCACTAGCTCGTCGTGGGAGGATTGAGTGCAAGGAGTAAATCTTCTTCTTCCAGGCATAATTTGCGCGTTCAAGGAGCTCTGACTCAGCTTTGCAGTCATCGGATTCGTTGGAAACCACAGAAACGTTGTCATTTGCCTCGTCAACTTCTTTAGTAGCTCTCTCAACACCAGTGATAGAATATATTCTTTTTTCAAGATCAATCAAAGGACCCTTTTATTCATTCGGAATGATTTGTTAGAGATTTTCAATAGAACAAATCATGATGAAACTTTCGTTAGACACCTCACCTTAAACTTTGTCAATACATCTTCAAACGCAATAGACATCCCCTTTGGCCGATTTGGACTAGTGACACTATCAATGGACAATCTTTGTCTCTTCGTTGGCGATGTTGCTTGAGAATCTTTGGCTTTTGGTCCAATACTTAAAGTGCATCCATTGTGCCAGGCTGTAAAAGTGTCCTCAATATTACTTCTCCATTCACTACGAGAAATTTCACCATTATCCCAAGGAGCCAGTGTATTACAGACATCTTCTAGCGAAAGCAAATATTTTGCAATTTTCCCAATTATTCCCGGCTTCGCGTCATCGTTATTCCAAAGATCACTGCATCTGGATATCAAGGCGTTATCAAATTCAAATTTTGAGAGAATTTGAATGCCCGTGATAATATAATAGTCATTAACCGTGTCCAACCCCAACAATTGAGCTTCATATTCAACTCTAGCTTGTTCGATTTCGTCCTGAATCAGAGAAACTTCGTCCTGTTCACAATAATGGGCACCGTGTTTAGTTTTCTGCAAAGAGCCAATGTGTGTGAATTTTCAACAGTTTGTTCCATGTTGAACTCACCTTCGCCGTTGTTGCCAACCGGCCGCTGCGTCTACTACTCTCTGCCCTTGCAATCATGGCATTATCGAGGCGCCTATTCAGTTCTGTTTCTTGTCGCTTGTAGGAAGCAATCAAATTTGTCTTTCTGTTACTATCATACAGGTTCCTCTTTATTGACGATGAGCCGGTATCCCCGACAAGCTCATTGTAAAGACTATTCTCTCGTACCCCTCGAACATCAAGACTAGAAGCAAAACTCTCAAATAATGGTTTGCTGTCAATACAATGCCACGACTTCACTTCGTTGAAAGGCGTCTGAACTTTGTTCACCTCCAAGTAAAGTGAGCCAGGATCGTGATGAAAGTAGTAGATAGCATTATGGTTCTTGTCGTAACCAATAGGCTGACTTCTGTGGACAAGATTTTTCATGCCCTTATCATATAGCTCGACAGCCTTATCTCTCGCTTTTGTTGTAGCCTCCTGCTCAATTTGAGATTAAGTATTTGACATAAGTGGAGGCATCACACATTAAAGAACAAAGTTTTTAAAGAGGTAACTTACAAATTCCTTCTTTGTAGCCGTAGGTTTGAATGTAGGTTTTTCTTGAGATTCGTCTTTGACAGCGTTGCCATCTTTTTCTGTATCATCGGTGGTCTTCCTAGTTTTGCCTCTTGGGAACTTGGGCCCTTCATAGGCAAGTCGAATCTTACGAAAGTGCGACTCCGCAGCTTTTTTATTCTTGAGAAGCTCGAACTGTTTCTCATCTCTGTTTTAGAAAGTATCATGTTTTAGCATGCGATATCTAAATAAAATCATACATGGACAATGAATTCTGGTCAAATTGCTCACCTTTCAGAGATGTCTTTCGATATGGATGGTTTCATGGCGATTATGTCATCGGTCAATGCTCTTAGTAAAGAAATTATTTCATCGGCAGCAAGGTGCCAAGGATCTTGACGCAACAGCTTGTTGTAGCCTTTGGCGATTGCACATCCATCAGGACCAACGTATGCACCATATCCAGATGATGACCGCTCACCCTCAATCTCTCCCTGTGATTGCACATCGACGTCCTCATCATCACTCTCAACCAAATCCATCGATACTGGAAATCCTGGTAAAGCGTTGGCGTCGGTTGAAGCATCTGATGTATGAAATTTTTCCATTGCGTGAATGTAGCAAGCCAGTACCTCTCCCCAAGACTCAACGGAAAGACATCCTTTCAGCTTGACCAGATCGGACTTCAAACTATCCCATTTTGAATGATCAGTTTCATCATCTGCCACCCAGTCCTCAGCAGTTGGCGATAAAAGTACAGACAACGCTGTAACAAACAAATGGCTTATCAATGGTGGTACCACACGAGACTTTCGTGCATTACCACTCACAACTTCATTCACAGCATACAAAAGTTGCTTCAGAGTGAAGGTGGGGACAGAGCCCTCGTACATTCTAGCATAACCGACATCACCAACAAAAAAATGGTAAACCTGCAAAACATCAGACATGAGTCCTCTAGAACCGGATGAAAGCGTTGCTGTACATGCATTAACGATAGATCCCGGGGTGGCCTTCTTCGTTGAGGGACGCAAGTCATGGGGTAAAAGAGATTGTAATACAAAAGGCAAAAAAGGCGGTCTTGTGACGTCAGCGGGTCGCTTCACACCAAGCTCTTTATCTTCAGCAATCAATTTGAGATCCTCCATAGGAAAGCGACGTTTCTTGATTTTGTCATCCAATTCCTTGGCCTTTTTGGCAATAGCTTCCTTTGCGCGCTTCATCGCTTCTGTGCCCAATTTCTGATCATGACAATTATCCCAGGTAATGAAAGGCAAATGAGATTATTGGTGCTGTAGCATGGTGTTCCACAAGCACAATTCAAGAAACTTACCACCTTTTCTAGTTGCGCCTTCTCATCTGCCGTCAATGCTGCTTCAACCTTTTTCTTTTGCTCTGCCTCCAACTTCTGCTGCTTCAATTTGAGTGCCTTTTCAGTGGCCTCCTTCTTCTTTTTACTGTCTTCAGCATCCTTCTTCTTTTTTTTCTCCATTGCCTTCTTCTTCGCTTCCTTTGCCCTATACGCCGACTTCTCCTTCTCAACCCAATTTCTGTTAATCTTGTAAGAGCACTTAACCTTGACCAATTTCCCCTCCTTCACTCCTGCCTTGATTGCTGAATAAACTGCTGTATTGAACGCCTTGGGTTTTGTACCGAGCAATTCAGAGTGAGTAGCCTTCATGAACTTTTGAATAGCGGGAACACTACTTCCTGTTCGATCTGCAAGTACGACAATAGCTTCATGCACCATGGTGAAATATGTCACGTTCCCTTTGGACGTTTTGGATAGAAAGGCTGGTATTTTGGAAGAAATAGAGGATGCCTTTACTTTCACTCCACCAGTGGATGCCCTTTTTTTGCCAGCAGGCTTTCGATCACTACCGGGTGCAGGAGTACCGTCAATACCGCCGCTTTTTGCCCCCATTGGTGTATTCGACGAACCTGAGAGATCCATGGATCCAGAGGAGAGAATCATTGAAGATGCTTGTGGTTCTGTTGCTGGCGACACTGCAGAGTCACTTTTTGGTGTGCTTTTGAGCTCAGACGAGCTCGATGCAGCCTTTGAAGAGGATAAAAAATGAAATTAGTAAGGAGAATGCGATTATTCAATGTGAACAATTGAACAAATATACGAAATAGCAGGTTTATAGTCCGAGACAGAAATCAAGTTACGACCCACATTGCAATGCTTGTATTTCTGGAAGCAATGTATGTTGTGCAGAATGCGTACATTCGTAGATGATCCAAAACAGCGAGATCAAAAAATGCACATTGGATATTTTCACGCAAATTTGAAAACGGGCAACAGCCTTTTTGTCGAACCAGCCTACGAGTATACAGCTTATGCTGCCCTTTCCCAAAGATGCCAATGCACCTTTGAAATGAAAACAATATGGTATTCTACTCTGAATGCCTATGCGAGGATCGCACTGGCACATCCAAAGGCCATACGTCGACTTTTGAAACAAAGCACGGCATGAGAACAACTCATAGCGCCAGTTCGACTCACCGGCCGCGACAATGCGACACGCAAGCAACGCCACGCAACAGACACCACACCACACACAAACCTCCGACTTCGAAACATACTCCACTCCTCTCACCACCGTTCCACGCCAACCTTTACGCACCTTGATTGAGTCTCCAGTTGAACCTGTCTCCATACTGGAAATTTGAGAGATTGTTGAAACGAGTGCTGTGATTCACCTTGTTAGTACATTAAAATGCATAGAGGAATGGGTTCAAAACATTTCCGGTGTCTGAAATTTGGGGAACAAATTTGCGGGTTTCCTTTTCGCGCCAATCAATTAAAATAATTTACATGTGGATGAAAAAAGGAGAAAGGAGAAAAGAAGACGAAAGTATTAAATATTACATACAGTATGCTTCGCTTGCAGTATGATTGATATTTTAAAATACCGGAAGATACGGCATGTACCGGATATTATGAACAATCTTCAAAGCTGGTACATACCGTACATTGTATCGTAATGCTACTGCCGTTGTTGTCAGTGAGAACGCCAACTCAGGCCATGGCTCCACATCAAATGCATGGTTTTCTTCGATCAGTCAGCACTTTAGGATTAATTGCTCCCATCATCATCATCGCATAAAATCTGATAAAGACAAACAACGATATTGCAAGCTAGTGCACCCCTACCTAATATTAAACAAATTTCTGATCATGGATAGTTCCCTTCACACTTTCTCTATGAAAGAAGCCTTTAATCACGAAGACGAAGGTACAGCTGTCTCATCAGCTGTTTCTGTCGTCTGCGTTATGTCAAAGGCAAAAGAAGCATACCCAGGTATCATCACTGCCCATAATCTGA
>Ga0115005_10003717_pt1 | contig 12194 bp, 12 predicted proteins | sample ArcOceMetagenome_FD_87163 | JGI IMG/M metagenome (GOLD analysis project Ga0115005, IMG submission 87163) | Marine eukaryotic phytoplankton communities from Arctic Ocean - Arctic Ocean - Greenland ARC118M Metagenome | ecosystem: Environmental > Aquatic > Marine > Oceanic | place: Arctic Ocean...
GCCCAATGCCCAGTTCATTCCCACGCTGCTTCTGAACAAATGGAAATGTAAATGTATTCATCAATGTCAATCACTGCAAGCCAATCCAAGTCCATCCGTTTCGCCCTCCACAACGCATCATTCATGGATGCCACCCGGAAAAATTCCCACGGTGCATAGTGCTTCTTTTCAGCACTCGAAACAACGTGAAAGTTGTACGGTATCCAAGTGATGTAATCCCTCTGGGGCAGATCTTTCCCATCGTTCCAATCTTCATTCACATAAAGCCAGATATGGTCTGCGCCGAGGATATGATGGTATGCCGCCCATTCTGTGGCTTTTCTTCTGCTTCCTTTGAACGTTGCGGTGACTCCGATTTTAGGGGGGGGGGCGTGAGGGAGATTCAAGTGATGCTGCATATCTTTTCTTTCGCACTCATCATACATGGATAGATTGTAGGAAGCCTCTTCTGTATTGTTTCCTTTAGCACGAATGGAAAAGTTGGAAAGCGTCGTATTGTTTGGATCAAGGATTTGAGGGCATTGCACAATGAGAACTGGTTTTCCTTTCCGATTGGCAGATATGATCTTTGCAGCAACATTGTTGCAGTAATATTCGTAGGGATCGTCACGCCAATGACCTCTATCTTCCAATAAACTCGATAGCACGTAAAATGAATTATCCACAATTTTGACAGAATATGGAATGGGTATTTTGGCCAAGTCCCATTGTTTTATGAGGGGAGTAAGATGCGCTTCGAGCTTCAGCATACATTCCGTCAAGAGAGTATTGCTGCGATCGTCACTGAACTTCTTATCTCGAATATTTTGAACATTCAGAAGTTCCTCTTCTGTTTCAAAACTTGATTCGGTCACTATGATCAGTGGGCCGTCATTTCTGGAAGTTGATGTAAGGAGATATGCATAGCGAAGGTTACTTATAGCAAAACCACAGGCGGAGAGCAAACAGAAATTGCGGAGTCTGATGAGCATATCACCTCCCTCCCTTTCCGTTTTCGTAAGGCATGCCCGGCTTTTATACTTTCTACTGAAGACAGAAAGATGAGGTATGATACTGTATTACTTTTATGGCACAGATTAGACCAGGTGTTTTACTTGCTTGTTTTCCTAGTAGCTTGCTTGCTGCTTGATGCTTGATGCTTGATGCTTGACGCTTGATTGATTGATTCGATTCTTCAACATTTCTTGGGATGGCGTACGTAACGCGCGTAACGCACACTCTGTACCCGGAAAGTACTCGTACGGGTATGCAACTTTTTATCTCTTTTTGTAATACGAGGAGTACATACTTGTCATGCCGCGAGTGACTTTTGACCTTTTTGGGGGATTTTATGACTAAATAGTGCTACTACTGTAGGCCCGGACTACTGCGGTATGTAGTTCTCAGCGCGACGATGCTAAAGAAAATTGGTTTTAGGTCATGTAAGCTTATTTTGTGGAGCCGGCAATACTCAATCCACTGTCAATGAGATCGCTAGTGGAGCTATTAGCACTCCTTGCGACCACCAACAGCAGCATCAAGAAAGAATCTCTAACAACACCGCTGTCATCGAATGAAATGATAATAACAGAATTGGCACGGTATGCAATAAAAGGTCTTGCCCCCGATAAACTCTCCAGCATCTCACTTTCTTCAGATGACAAAACCTTTCCAGATGATAGACGTTTTGCACTTCTCAAGCAAAAATATCATCTTGACGTTGTTGATGACACTTCCGATGACAATCCTGATAAGGAAAGTGTCTTCAACGAAATGGATCCTGAATGGCTCCACAAGGAGAACTTTCTCTGTGCCTTCACCGACCCAGAATTCATGGCACAATTCAAGACCTCCTACGAAATTGTGAAGCGGAACGATTCGGATAATACCAATGATAGAAATGAGATCCAAAGGCTTTTAACAGTTAGCCGCCGCTCCAATGAAGAAACGAAAAATACATTTGATCTCAATTCCATCGAGGGACGAAATCAACTGGCGGAATATTTTGTAAAGCAACAACCACCATCCATCACTGATAAAGCATCCCTTGCGTGTATCACACAAGCTCAGAGCCAAAAGCACAAACATCAATTTGGGAATACATCTTCTGGATTCAAGAAAAATAATGGTGAATCTAGAACGATACATATTGTCAACGAAGCTACGGTCCGAGATGTGGAAGAAAAGGTTAATGACAGTGACGAAGAAGAAGACACGATCCAACTGAATGCTATGCGATTTAGACCCAATATCGTTGTAGATGGATTAGAGCCATGGAAGGAGTTCGATTTTGTTGGCAAGAGATTGAAGGTCATACGAAACAATAGTGATGAGAAGGATGGTACCATTATTTTAAAGGTATTGAGCAAGACTGTGAGGTGTGCAGGGATTGGAGTTGATCCCTCACAGCCAGAGGCGAAGAAGCTTGATGTGCCCCAGTTGTTAAGTAAGCATTTTCCACAGTATGGACCATACCTTGGTGTTTATGCCGTCATTGAATGCCAGTCTGATGATGGAAATGATGACACTGAATTCCACATGAGTGTTGGAGATCGTATTCAACTGATTGATGAGTAACAATAAGTATGCTACATAACGCCAGTTTAAGGCTGGAAGAGACGACGCTGAAATTGTCAGTGTGTCGAGGTTCATTGAGTTGATTGGTTTTATAGTGCTAATATTAAAAATAAAATTAGGAAAATCACAAGAATGGAATCAATTTAAACAGCATCAATTAGTAGCCATTCTCTGTTCCTTCACCCCCTGAGCACTTCTCCATTATGAATGTCTTTTCTGTCTTCTTCTATGGCGCATATATGATCTAATGGCATCATTTTCAATCGCATGCCGTTCCTGTTTCACAAAGTCAAGAGAACTTGACATTTCCCGTAATTGAGCAGTCGATGATGATGCTTCCTGTGACTTGACTTTCCGTGAGGTAGCCGCATTATCCATCTCATCCCACTCAATTTGCGACGGAGAAGCAGATAGAGACGACGTAAGACGTTGCACTTCATCATCATCAGCATTGAAAGCATCAAAAGTAGGCGAGGCATTCGTCATGCGAGGAGTTGCATTTGGACTGGGGTGACTAGGCCTCTTCAACGCCTTGACCTCGCTCATGGCAGCATCTGCCATCTTCTGCACTCGTTCAATCTCTTGATCTTTTGATCGAAGGACCATCTGCAGCTCTTCTAATTCTGCATTAGACATGCGTGTTGGTGACGCACGCGAAGTCATATTCTGTAACCGAACAAGTTCGTGTTCCAAGCTCTTGGTCCGACTCATGTACTCTTCCTCAGCTTTGCTGAACTCTTCGATATCTGCTTCCATGCTAGTCATTTCCGTCTTAAAAAATTTGTTCTCCTCTTCTAATTGACTGAATGCTGTATCAAATTCATCGCGTTCACTCAGAAGAAGCTTACTTTCTTCTTGCACTTGATTGGATTGTTTCTTGATATGAGATAATTCTTCGCGCAATTGTTTTTCGGATGCAGTCCATTTCTTCTTCTCTCTCATGTGCTGGTGATCCCTCGCCTTTACGGATGTATTAGCTTTGAAAGTTTCCGACAATTGGTTGTGCTTCTCCTTCAATTCTTCAAGAGCCTGTTCTTTTTCGTCATATTCATTTTTCATTATTGTCATATCATCCAATAAAGAATCAATTTCCTTTTCTGCGTCATCTACCTTACTCAAACATTCCTGCAACTCTTCCCTTGCTGCAGTTTCGTGTTGATTTGCTTCCTCTGCTCGTGCGGCATATCCCTCAATCTCTGCACGCGCCTTTTCATGATACATGGCAACAACCTCCTCCATGGCCGTAATCTTCTCCTTGGAATCCTTCGATTCCGTTGTCTGTTCCTCCAGCGACTCCTTGAGAGCCTTGACCTCTTCCTCGTGATCCTTCTTCATGGTTTGTATCAAATTATTTTGCTCCAACTCCACCTTCTCCAGTTCCTTCATTTTCTTATCCCTCGTCTTCCTCTTCTCCTCCATCTCCTTCGCCCTGACCTTCATCTTATCAATCTCCTCCATTAATTCATCACAATTATCCTCCAACTCCCCCTTCTCCCGATCAAATCTCTCCTCCATCGCTTCCAATTTCCCTTTGGAAGATTCCAGCTCCACTCTCAATTTATCCGCCAAAGCATTCTTTTCCTTCTCAAACATTTCATACTTTTCCTTCATATCCTGATTCAGAGCATGCTCCTCATGCAACTGGGACTGGACACTCGACATCTCCTCCTCCATACTCTTCATAATATTCAAACCATCGTCCAAATCCTTCCCCCTCTCCTCCAAAGCCGCTTTCAATTCCATAAGTTTCCGACCCTTTTTCTGGATTTGACTCTCATTTTCTATCCTGACACATTCTAAATTAGTCTCAGCGCGTTCTCTACGTAGACTCTCCTCTTGCAATAGATTCTTGGCGTCCAGGACGTCAGATTGGAGACGGAGGGCTTTCTTGTATGCGTCGGGGGAGGACATGGGTGGATTGCACGCTTGGAGGTTGGCTTGCAGGTCAATATTTTGATGTTTGAGATTTCCGATTTGTTGGGACAGGTGAGAATTTTCCGTGAGGGTTTTGTGGAGGTGGGATTTAATTGCGTTTAATTCCATTTCGGTATCGTTTGTCTTTTTGGCGCTGGTGTTGGCCTTGCCCGCATCGAGTTCTTGAAAGAATTTCAGATCGTCAATTTGTTTTCGCTGTTGTGACAATTTGTTTTGGTATTCTGTGAGTTGCTGTGTGGTGGATGCGACACGGTCCTGAATGATTTGTTCCAATTGTTCTCGGGTGAGGTTGATAGTTTCTTGCTTTCGCATGGATCCAGTTGGCGAGGATGTTGGTGATGCTGGTGGTGGTGGAGGAGGATTGGATCCCCTTGGCGAGCGCTGCAATTGACTGCTGTTACTATTGACCCTTCGAAGCGTTGGTGTACGGGAGCGAGAGATTGCGTGCGATCCCCTTGGTGGTGATAGACGAATGCTGCTGCCATTACTATTGACTCTTTGAAGAGTCACGGATGCTCGAGCAGGTGATCGTTGAATGTTGGTAGGATTAACAAGGATCTTTTGATTTGTTGGAGTACGGGAGCGAGAGCGAGAGATGGGAGGGGCACCCGCATGAGCATGAGCATGAGCATGAGCATGAGCTTGAGCTTGAGCTTGAGCTTGAGCTTGAGCATGAGCATGAGCTTGAGCGCCATTATTCATACCAGCACTACGAGTAGCACCCGGTACAACTGCCGCATCCGTTGAATTACTCAAAGCGACACTTGATCCATCCTGGTTATAATCTGCATGACCATTTCCACTTCCACTTGCACGATTTCCATGTCCGGGAGCACGCATGATATCCCCCTCTGCAAACTGTCCCCGACGTTTCGCCCAATCCATTCTCTTTTGCTGGGCTTCGGCCCTCATCATTTTCATTTCATTGACGGATTGTGTCAAATTCGGATTCGAGTTGTAGTTGGAATCGGACATGGATGAAAATGAGTTGAATGGTTGATTGCCGTCCGCACCCGCAGTTGCAGTTGCAGTTGCAGTGGCAGCAGCCCGCATTTGACTCGCTTTGGTACCCGCCATGGCTGCCCTCGGTATTCTACTCGATCGACGTGTGGGACCTGGACCTGGACCTGGACCTGCAGCACCACCGCCACCGCCATGATGAGTGGGCGTATCATTTGTTTTACTCCTGAGGCGGAAACGAGACGGTGCATTGCTGCCGGGACGACTGGTACTGGTACTTGTACCGTTTGCGGTGGCACTATTGTTATTCCTGGCAGATGCGGCGTTATTGGATCGTTTGGAGGATGTGGATGCATCTTCCTCTGAGATTACATTGTGGCGAAGGTTGGAGAGGGGCCGCCGAGATGCCGATGATGATCGTGTACTCATGATGGTATATCTATTGTATGCTATCTACTGTAGTACTGTGTGTGTTGACGATATGATAAAATGCTCTAATGTACCGTAGTGATAGTCGTGACGCCAGATTTGAGCGTTGAGAATGTGATGTTCAACGGTAACGGGGTGGATGGACGTTGACAATGTGATGGAAGGAGAGTCTTGTAAATATGATGCAGTTGAGTCCACGCTTGTTTCTGAAAGCCAGTGACAAGGGGGCAAAGTCCAGCCTCTTGTCTATTTCAAAAGATACAACTTTTGAAAATATTAGTGGGTGTGGCTCTTCTATCACTCTCACTACTGACGAATGGAGTGAAATGCCTTGATAGACAACTTTGAAACTGTCCAGACCTGGAACGAGTAGAGTGAGTGGAGTGACTGTGTGAGTGTGAGAGTCCAATGTTGTCTTGTTGTCTTGTCGTTGGTGGGAATTGAAAGAAAGTTCGAGCTGTTTTTCAAGTTTCAAGCCTGGCATTGAAAAATTGGGGGAGTAATCTTGCGCCAAATTTTTGAGTCCCGCCTGTATCGTCTGTGCTGTCTCTCTGAGTTTTGACTTTCTAGCATTCTCTCTCCCTCTCTTTTTCTTTTAGCTCTTTTTTTTGAATTTTCGAAAGTAGCTTCTTATTGAATGAATCAATCAATCGAATCCCGAACCAAAGACAACGACGGTATGATACTCTCGTATGTGACGCCTCTATCATACATACGAGTATCTACTTACTGTACATACATACCTCTACTCTACCTGTTTGTTCATAGCTGTTCTCACAGTACCTACGTAACAGCATTGGTATACTACTGTAAACAACTTTACTGATTGTTCAAATAATTCAAAATGAGGGGTAGAATAAGAAACACAACACGTGACATGAGCATTGTGAATACCAGCATACATTGCGATTGCACTTCAACGTGTAACGGTAACGATAACGATGCTACTCATGCTCCTATACAAAATAAACAAACCACAACCACTCCCAATGATCATTGCTGCGGGTATCATAATCCCAACAATATTTCCCCTGCGGTTGTGACAATGAAAACTACACAAATGAATACAACTACTAGAAAAAGAAGGAAAAGACCACTAGCACTAGCATTGGCACAGCAGGGTCATAGACATAGTAGATATCATCGCAAGAGTCTGCTCCCACTTTCTTGCTTCCTACTATCCCTTCGTGTACTCTCTATATCCATATCATCATCCCCACTCCTATTCTCCTTCCTTTCCATATCATGTGTATTACCAGTATATGCTGAGGCTGGTCAGTTTAGTGATGGGGATGGGAGTGATGGAGGCGGAAGTGTTGAGTCGGGATTATCATCGGCGTCGGTATCACTGGAGGAGGAAGTGGCGAATGTCAATAAAAAGGCTGCCAAACAACGAGAACGGAGGGAGAGAGAACGTGACAAGATAAGGGATAGAGATCGGGATGGATCCAGTACCAGTCCCGGTACCGGTACCGGTACCGGTAGGGACCATAAAAAAGACAGAGATGGTGGTGGTAGTAATTTCATGTATACGACTAGCAATCGAAATGCGCACAAGAAGAAAAATTCAAGGATTTTCTGACTTGGTGCCAGGCAACACTCGGCATTCAGACCCTTTTGACCATTCAAGATTTTACATACATTGATCATTTGGAAGAATGGAAATATGAACATAATCATCACCACACAAACCAATACAATGACCTCGAAAATATAAATGACAATAATACGGACCAGCATTTGAATGATGACCAACCCAGAACAGTAACGGTACGAGGACTAGCAGCCACCCGCAGCATCCAAAGCGGAGAAACCATCATCTCTATTCCGTATCATGCACTAATCACCATCCACACGACCATTGACCACGATCCCGTCCTCTCCCAAATTATCGGTCCTACAGCTCGACAGCGATATGGATGGATGACATCGCATAAAACGACGAATAAGGTCATGGGTGGAAGTGGGAGTGGGAGTTCTAGTGTTGATGGGACGGATGCCACTAGTTATTATGAAATTGCGCTTCTTATTGTGGCGCTGTTGTATCATGCGAGCTTGGGGAGGTTGTCGCCGCTTTGGTTTTATATTGAGACGTTGGTGGAGGCGCCTGTGGATTCTATGCCGTATTTGTGGACGGAGAGGGTGATGGGGGCGGAATTTGGGGGTGAGGGACAGGAAGAGGTGAAGAAGCTTGTGAGGGGGGTCAAGAGAGATATTAGGGAGATGTATGATGAGGTGATGGGACTCTTGGTGGAGGAGCATAGGGATATTTTTGGACCTCCCCGGGATGGTTCGATAAATGGAGATGAGAATAGTTGGATGTTTTCTCATGAGAGATTTGCATGGGCATTTGCAATGGTCAATTCGAGGCATTGGCATTTACCATTACAAGATTTGGATGAGGCTCTGATGCAGTTGAGACAGATCAGAGAGGATCCTGATCCTGCAGATGAACATATCATTAGTTCGTCTGCAGACGCTATGGACATGCCTGCCAATCAGCCAACAGATGCCTATGTTTCATTGCATGATGAGGCGTTGAAAAGAGAGGATGTGGAAGAGACTATTGGAGTGGCGCCAACGTCGTTTCCTGAGGGTATTGGCATCGTTACGAAACATTCGTTCATGGCGCCGTTGGCAGATATGCTCAATTTTGGTCCACCCTGTGCGAGAGGTCAATACAACACTGAGACGAAAGCATTTGAGGTTGTTGCCACTTGTCCCTTTCAGAAAGGGCAGGAGGTTACATTCTGGTATTCTGATGATTGCGATGACGTCATTATCTCCAATTACGGCTTCACCCATCCCATGGTTCCACGGTGTCCAACGATTGACGATTGGAAGTATCGTAGTGAATTGTGGAAGGATTATGCTGAAACTTTGGAGAAAACGTTGAGTGAGGCATACGAAGATTTGTATGACACTCTGCAAGAACTCAACGATTGCAATTGCGTCAATGACGAGAAGAGAGATGAGGAGACTGAAATAGTTGCGGTAAAAGCAGCCGATGACCGCATGGAAGAAATGAGACAAGGGCGTAAAAGAGAATACAATAATCATCAGAAGTCGAACCATGAGGTTAATAACCATGGGGGTATTCGGAGAACCAAGCTGCGAAGTTTGGAGGAGGAAAGGGATGAGATTGGTCTGTAGTTCAATTGACTGAGATCTCCCTGATATGATTGGATCGTACTGCACTTGGAAAAATAATTACCGAATTAAAAGTGGATTAAGTTGTTGGTTATTGGTTGCTGATTATATCGCTCCATTTTTATCTTCGACAAAGAGAGTTTCGTGCTCCATTCATTGGATCGCAAATTCTGCAGGCTTTCAAATTTGGAACCCCAGCACTAGCCCCTCATGCCTGGCCGTCCTTCGTCCTTAAAACTGGTATTGCACCTGCACCGCCACCAACAACATCATTACCGCAACAACTGATCGTTCACCAACATAAGCGTCCCCGGTACGAGGCAAATAACAATATTGCAAAGCATGGTTTGTAAATTGCTCAAGCTCAAATTCCACAAACTGTTCCCAGCGTTCTGGCTGGAAACCAAATCAAGACTCGAAGGCAAAAGTCGCAAGCTCAGATTGATATTGCGTCAAACATAAACGAGACCGGGTCGTCTACATGCATAGTACGGGGGAGGGGACGTATACGGTATCGGAAATGAATAATCAATTACGAACAATTCTCATGAAGGCAATCATGAGTAAAGAGTGCCTCGAGTTGCAGTTGCCCGCAGATGATATGAATAGTTGCGATCCATGTTCAACAAGATTCCATTTTTTTTTTCCTTCTGTGCCTACGCTGGAAATATGTGGGTGGCTAATTGCGGTTCCATCTCAAACTTTATTCCTCCCAATGAATTCGAGTCCAGTAAACAGAGGGTTATTGCCACAATGAAGAATAATGATACCAGCCAAATTGACGATCAGTGGTACGAAACAAAGCTCGATAACAAGACGAGTTACAAATTTAATGCTGAATTCATGCAGTGGATTGACCGTGGATCATGAATGGGAGTTGAGCGATATGCTTCTGAACATTAGATTGGTAGCCATCCTGATTTGAAGCCCTGCGAAGTCTTTAGTCAAAACGAAAATGAAAATCCAACAATTCAATATGGTAGGGATATCAAGATCAATTAAAACCACCGAATCTGCAAAATATTCAAGATACCATGACAACCAACGCTTCTGAGATTTTTTGGATACACGGGGGCATGAAAAGTTACGTTTATCATCCTTGGTACGCTAAAGATGGAAGGCTTTATGAGAAGTACAAGAATTTGTATTCTAAAATTCCACAGAATGATAGTTGGTTTTACACTCTCTGGAGCCGATACCCAACACCTGATCATTGGCTCGTAAACCACTAGCTACACTTAAATTAACAGTAGAAAGCTGCTTTAGATACCATCCGCATCAGAAATTGCCTATGTTCATGGAAGGCATAAAAAGATAACCAAAAAGCTCCTGGGTGTGATGAATTTGACAGGTTGGGAGTGTTGCAAGTAAGTTAGAGATGCTACAATTATTTATACCTCTTGCTGACAAAATCCTTTATTATTTGTATTGTACCTGATGAATAAAAAAACATTCTCAGACCCACGTCATCAATACATGTGACATCAATTCCACCCTCATTGCTTCTTCTTGCTTTCTCAATGTTCCAATTATTAAATATTAGTATCATCTGTAAGTTTGAAAGCGAGCAGTCCAAACTTTCAGAACTTGCAAACTACATCATGATGTGGTCTGCTAGTATCATAAATCATAAACCACTGTAGCCTCTTCGTGTAGAAGTTCTGGCCCAACCGCGGCACGATTTCTCACGATCGACATAAACTCATAGAACGGTACTCCCTAGTTGCGTATAAGGGCATCGCGATTTCCCTAAACAGTTGGTGCGGAGGGTCAATTAACTCTTCTGGTGTCTGCTTGAAAAACTGGCATTTACCTCTTCCAATCTGACACCATTCAGTACATCATCGTCCCGTGTTTTGGAATTTCTTGGTTTTCTGACGATCGAGTTACGAATTGGCATTATTGTTATCTCATCGGGAGGCGACTCTGACTGGACCTCCTCAACTACGCTCAGGGCCCCGGTATTGGCCTCACACATGATACGATGAATTGGAGATGGTAGGGACAAGAGAGAATCCCCGATCTCGCCAGGGACCTTCACCCCACCATCCAATAGTTCCTTTCGTTCGTTTTGATAGTAGGGTAGATGATTGAGAAGACGAGTGTAAATCCTGTTCAGTACAGCGGCACTAAAGGCTCCTTCATTTAGCCAACAAATGGGATCGTCTTGCGGGAGCTGTTCTAGACTTTGTATAGGACCTGGCTCTTCCGTACAATAAGTAGTCATGCTCTCGTACTTCACTTATTAATGGCGACTAGATCTTCAGTTGCATATTCGCCTGGAGAACATGGAAGACATCGATCATCATCCCAAGTTAATGGATTGTTTTCTTTCCTTTGTAGAGACCATCGGAGAAGGTACCATCCTTGCGTCGTGTACAGACATTTCCCCCAAACTTGCGTTCATGTGCACGGCAAGGTTTATCAGAACGTTGCTCTCGAAGGCACTCCTTACAAATAGAATGCTCAAAACGAGTAGGTTCCATTCATTATAATATGCTTTGCCTCCGCCATACCTCTTTAATTCTACTTCACACCTTGTTCACACTATTACCCGCTTTGGGTTTTATTTTGAAAATGTTGTAATCTGTTTTTCATATCCTTTGCATGAAAGTGTTGTTCATTTTTGAATTTCAAAGCAACACAGGAGATAACATCATTGGCCCTACATCTTGAAGCTAAAGTTCTTGATGCCATAAAGGTTCGACCAAGAGATGTTCGACCAGGAGGTACTTACAGTACTGATCTGAGCTCGATTTATCGCGACCTTGGTGATATTTACTGTTTTGATGTGACCAAACCCGAAGGATGCGACAAAGCTATTTCACACTACCAAAAGAGCAAGGAATCGACAACGGATATTGATGTCAATACTGGACTGGCCTACGGCGAGGGGAAGATAATTGGACGCTATCTTGACTTTGATAGATGTGATGAGGCGGTGGAAGTGTTCAAAGAAGCAGTATCAAGGTTGAAAGAACTTCACCCTGTTGGTACCCACGATTACGGATTAGTTGATAGGTTTGTTGTTTACGTTACTGGTGGATTGTATGAAAAAGACGAGCATAAGCCATATGTTTGATATTCTAAACTTGGTCTCGGATGACATCGACACGTGCTGGGACGTCGATCATCAAAATCTTGCCTATAGATTCCTTGCGGGA